>MDSY01018004.1_pt1 | contig 68380 bp, 62 predicted proteins | sample 811131 | NCBI WGS metagenome assembly MDSY01 (sample SAMN05326643, study PRJNA326480) | marine metagenome | isolation source: seawater | place: Atlantic Ocean: South West | collected 2010 | reverse complement strand
GAGCCGCTGCATCGGAGCCTGAGTCTGGTTCGGTGAGGCAATAGGAGAAGAACATCTCCATGTTCAGTGCCTTGGGCAGATATTTGGCGCGCAAATCTTCGGCGCCAAACTTATCGATCATCGCGGCGCACATATTATGGATTGATAGAAACGCCGCTACCGAAGGGCAGGCCATAGATAGTGCTTCAAAGACTAAGGTTGCATCCAGCCTAGTCAGACCTGATCCACCGCTTTGCTCGCGCACATAAAGCCCACCGAATCCCAGTTCTGCCAATTTTGGCCAAAGAGTTTTTGGAATTTCACCAGCTGCTTCCCAATCGCGCGCAAAGGGGGCGATATGGGTGGCGCCGAAATCGCGGGCCATATCAAAAATGGCGGTTTGTTCTTCGGAAAGGGAAAAATCCATGGGTGCGGTCCTGTGGTTGCTTGTGTGGCAAATGAACCAAATCCCGTGGTAGGAATCTAGCTCCCTTTTTTGTCAGCTGTATCGTCTGGAAACCGGGGCCCCGCAGGGCCCCGAAATTTCATGAAAGAGTGGTTACTCCATCAGCGGAATGCTGAATTCTCCGCCTTCTTTGGTGCCTGATGGCCAGCGTGCGGTCACAGTTTTAGTTCGTGTGTAGAATTTGAATGCATCTGGACCATGCTGGTTGAGATCACCAAACACAGATTTTTTCCAACCGCCAAAGGTGTGATAGGCCAAAGGCACCGGAATTGGCACGTTGATGCCTATCATGCCCACATTGACGCGGTTCGCAAAGTCACGCGCGGTGTCGCCATCACGGGTGAAAATGGCGGTGCCATTACCATATTCGTGATCCATGGCAAGGCCGAGCGCCTCTTCATAGGTTTTCGCACGCACCGTTGAAAGTACTGGGCCAAAGATCTCGTATTTGTAGATGTCCATGTCCTTGGTGACATTGTCGAACAAATGCGCACCAACGAAGAAACCGTCTTCATAACCTTGCAGATTAAAGTCTCGACCATCCACTACCAAATTAGCGCCTTGATCGATACCAGTTTGTACCAAACGCTCAATATTGGCTTTGGCGGCAGCCGTCACAACCGGGCCATAATCCACATCATTGCCAGACGTATAAGGACCAACCTTTAGCGCTTCCACGCGTGGGATCAGTTTGGCCAGCAAGCGGTCCGCTGTGTCATCGCCTACAGGCACGGCCACTGAAATTGCCATGCAGCGTTCGCCTGCCGCACCGTAACCGGCGCCCAGAAGCGCATCAGCTGCTTGGTCCATGTCGGCATCGGGCATGATGATCATGTGGTTTTTGGCGCCGCCAAAACACTGAACGCGTTTGCCTTCAGCACAACCGGTCGCATAGATATATTCGGCAATTGGTGTTGAACCCACAAAGCCGATGGATTGTATCACATCGTGATGCAAGATTGCATCCACAGCTTCTTTGTCACCGTTCACAACCTGCAAAATACCCTTAGGCAATCCAGCTTCTTCGAATAATTCTGCCAGCATTAAAGGCACCGATGGGTCGCGCTCAGATGGTTTGAGAATGAACGCATTGCCACAAGCAATCGCTGGGGCGAACATCCACATTGGGATCATGGCTGGGAAGTTGAACGGCGTAATACCTGCGGTCACACCCAAGGCTTGACGCATTGAGTACATATCGATACCCGGGCCCGCGCTATCGGTATATTCGCCTTTCAGCAATTGTGGCGCGCCGATGCAATATTCAACGACTTCCAAACCCCGAATAACGTCACCTTTGGCGTCTGGGATGGTTTTGCCATGTTCGCGGCTTAAAGCCTCAGCCAATTTTTCCATGTCGCGGTTCAAAAGATCTACGAACTTCATCAACACGCGGGCGCGGCGCTGTGGATTTACAGAGGCCCAAGCGGGTTGGGCTGCGGCGGCAAATGCCACGGCTTGATCCATTTCGGCGCCATTGGCCAAAGGCACAGTGGCCTGAATTTCGCCGGTTGCTGGATTGTAGACATCGGCGAAACGGCCAGATGTGCCCTTCACATGGGCGCCATTTATATAGTGGGTGAGTTCTTGCATGGGGGTTCTCCTAAGGTTTAACTCTGTTTAATCTTGCATTTATGTAAATAAAAGGGGAAATAATCCAAAATCAAATTGCAAAAATGCAGGGGTATTATGGAAAACTGGGATGATCTGCGAATATTTCTGGCAGTGGCGCAGGCGGGGAGCCTTACAATTGCGGCGCAAGTACTGAAAATTGACCCTGCCACCGTTAGTCGGCGTATTGCCCGATTGGAAATGGTTCATGCTACGCCGTTATTCTCCAAATCACCCAAGGGATATGAGTTGACCGAAGCTGGGCAAGGGTTGTTGGCCCATGTGGATGCGGCGCAATCATCCTTGAATGCGGGGCTTGGGACGCTGCGTGGTGATGGCGAAGGTTTAACTGGGCAAATTCGCATTGGTGCTCCGGATGGCTGCGCCAATTTTCTATTGCCGCAGGTATGCGGTCAAATCACCAAGGATTATCCAGAGTTAGACATTCAAATAGTAGCGCTGCCGCGGGTTTTCAACCTCACACGGCGCGAAGCGGATATGGCCATTGGGGTCAGTCAACCTACGGCGGGGCGCCTCATTGTGCAAAAAATTTCAGATTACCGGCTGCATCTGGCAGCCTCGGTAACACTGTGGGATAAGTTCAAAGAGCCAAAAAGCCTCAACGATCTTCGTGGCTTGCCGATGGTGGGCTATGTTCAGGACATGATTTTTGACAAAGAGTTGGATTATCTGGAGCCTTTAGATCTGCGCAGAGTGCAGTTGGCGTCAAATTCAATCTCGGTACAGATGAACCTGCTGCGCCAAGGGGCAGGGGTGGGGATCGTGCATGATTTTGCCTTGCCCTTTGCACCGGAGTTGCAGCGTATTTTGATGGATCAACTGTCCTTAACCCGCAGCTTCTTTTTAATTTGCTCTGCTGATGATAGGCGCAACCGACGGCTTAACCTCTTTGCAGAGGTGCTTTTGTCTGAAATCCGGGGCGAAATTTCGCGATTGGAAACTTTGGCCAATGGCTAAGGTTGGTTATTTTCAGATTAGCGCTGCCACGCGCTTGCAATTCTCGTGAAATATGGCTTGTTAGCACCATCAAATCGGAGAACACTAGATGCGTACAGGCCTTTACCCCGGAACATTTGATCCTATTACCCTTGGTCACATTGACATCATCCGTCGCGGCTGCGCCTTGGTAGATCGCTTGGTGATCGGCGTTGCCATCAACCGCGATAAGGGGCCTTTGTTTGATCTAGATGAACGTGTGGCAATGATCAAAGCGGAAGCTCGGCGCCTGAATGCAGAAACTGGCACTGAGATTGTGGTGCATCCGTTCGAAAATCTGCTGATTAATTGTGCGCGCGATGTTGGGGCTGGCATCATTTTGCGCGGCCTGCGCGCTGTGGCTGATTTCGAATATGAATATCAAATGGTTGGCATGAACCGGCAGTTGGATTCCAGCATTGAAACAGTGTTTTTAATGGCCGAAGCGCAACATCAGGCAATTGCCTCTAAGCTGGTCAAAGAAATTTGTCGCTTAGGAGGGGATGTGTCGAAATTTGTGACACCAGAGATTGAGGCGGCCCTGAAGGATCGCCTGCATACCTAGCAAATTAACTTTAGTGTTTGATCAATTCACCTATTGCAACAGCCGTATCGGCCATGCGGTTTGAGAAGGCCCATTCATTGTCATACCATGACAGAACCCGCACCATATCACCGCCCATGATCAAGGTTTGATCGGTGTGAAAGACTGAAGAATGCGGATCATGGTTGAAATCTGAAGACACCAGTGGCTCGTCAATTACATCCAAAACGCCTTTGAGTGGACCCGCAGCTGCTTGCCTCATCATCGCGGTGATCTCAGCAATATCCGTATGACGGCCCGCCTCAAAGGTCAGATCAACTGCAGAAACATTAGGCGTTGGCACGCGCATCGCCACTCCGTCCAACTTGCCGTTCAACTCTGGCAGCACCAAACCCACAGCCTTGGCGGCGCCGGTTGTGGTGGGGATCATCGACAAAGCAGCAGCACGCCCGCGGTAAAGATCGCTATGGGTGCGGTCCAAAGTCGGTTGATCGCCTGTGTAGCTGTGAATTGTGGTCATTAAGCCGCGCTTGATACCGATGTTTTCATGCAAAACCTTGGCAATTGGGGCCAAACAGTTGGTGGTGCATGAAGCGTTTGAAACGATTAAATCATTGGTGGTCAATGTGTCGTGATTTACACCGTAAACAATTGTTTTATCTGCATCCTTTCCAGGAGCAGAGATCAACACCCGCGATGAGCCATTGTCGAGATAAGCCTGACAGGCGGCTTTCGAGGTGAAAATGCCTGTGCATTCCATCACCACATCAACATCAGCCCAAGGCAAATCGGCAGGATTGCGCATGGCGGTGACACGGATAGGACCTTTGCTTGCATCAATGAAATCTCCGCCCACAGTCACAACCGCAGGAAAGCGTCCATGAACGGAATCATATTTCAACAAATGGGCGTTGTTTTTGACTGAGCCCAAATCATTAATTGCGATCACTTCAATATCTGTACGACCAGATTCGATGATTGCTCTCAGTACATTCCGCCCAATGCGGCCAAATCCATTGATTGCTACTTTTAATGTCATGTAAATGTCCTGCCTCAATTGTTGATAGCGCTAACATCATAAGGACAAAAGAAAGTCAACAGCCCAGACTATCTTCAAAAGACGATGTACTCGATAAAATCCACAAATTTTTGACTGATAAACACTAATGCTATGCCGTCATTTAAGGAGATATCAGCTGCGACGGCCGCAATTAAGTTGATAGCGCAGTGAGCATTAACGGGATAGTCCGCGGGGGCACTGTATTTCCTACTTGCGTGGGCTGTCCCATTTTAGCGGCTAAATCAACCATACGCACGGAAAAGCCCCATTCATTATCATACCACGATAGTACACGCACCGTTGTTCCGCCAATCACTTTGGTTTGTTCTGGGGCAAAAATTGATGATTGTGTTGTATGATTGAAATCAATGGACACTTTTGGAGCCGGGTCATAGGCGAGGATGCCGGCCATAGGACCCGAGGCCGCAGCTTCGATGGCGGCATTGACCTCTTGTACGGTCACTGGAAACGAGGCCTCAAATGTCAGATCCACACAGGAAACATTTGGCGTGGGCACGCGAATGGCCGTACCGTCCAATTTTCCGGCCATTTCAGGCAGGACTTCGCCCAGAGCCTTAGCCGCACCGGTAGATGTAGGGATCAGAGCCATAGCGGCTGCACGGGCGCGGTAAAGATCGCTATGGCGCCGATCCAAGGTCGGTTGGTCGCCTGTGTAGCTATGAATGGTGGTCATGATCCCACGTTCAATGCCAATAGTGTCATTAAGGGCTTTGACCAGAGGTGCCAGGCAATTGGTGGTGCAAGAGCCATTAGAAATTATTGTGTCGCTGCGCCGTAGCATATGCTCGTTGGCGCCCAAAACGATGGTGCGGTCTACATTGGTGGCGGGTGCTGAGATCAGAACCTTTTTTGCTCCTTGGGTAAGGTGAACCTTTGCGGTTTCACCATCGTTAAAATTGCCTGTGCACTCCAAAACCACATCAACCCCGGACCAATCCAATTCGCTTGGATTGTAGGTTGAAAACATTTTGATCGGCCCGAGGCCAAGATCGAGTGTGCCGTCGCCAACGATAATCTCACCAGTAAAGCGGCCATGAACGCTGTCGTAGCGCATCAAATGGGCACTGGTTTCTATTGGACCAGTTGCGTTGATCTTAACAACCTGCACATCTGCACGGCTACTTTCAACGATATGAGCTAAGATGCAGCGACCGATGCGGCCGAAACCATTGATACCAATTTTTACAACCACGATCATCACCCCTGAACAGATACTATTGAGGACGTAACAAGGGTGGTGCGGTAAAGAAAGTTAAAAACTATCGTATTTTCAACTTGTTAGCGGAAACATTTCTGTTAGCGATAACTGCTTGCGGTAACAGTTTGGCGTAAGGAGCCAAATTTAACCCAAAGGCTGCGATATTGCCACAGCCTTTGGGTTTTTAGAGCAACGATTTCACTTTTTCGACGATAGCCTCAGCAGTGATTCCAAACTCTTTGTACAGGCGGTCTGCAGGGGCTGAGGCGCCAAAGCCTGTCATGCCAATAAAGCCTGCTTTAGCCTCGCGCCCACGCTCGCCCAAAAGCCATTGATCCCAGCCCATACGCACAGCCGCTTCCACAGCCACACGCACAGGACCACCGGGCAGAATGCGCTTCCGGTACGCGTCATTTTGTTGTGCAAACAGCTCCATGCAGGGCATGGAAACAACCCGTGTGCCGATGCCTTGGGCCTCCAGTATCTCGTGGGCCTGCATGGCCAAGGATACTTCAGTGCCCGTAGCCATCAAAATGGTTTGGCGTTTGCCTGTGGCTTCTACCAAAACATATGCGCCGCGTGCGCTTAGGTTTGCTGACCTATACTCGGTACGCACCGCAGGCACGCCTTGACGTGACAGAGCCATCACAGTCGGGGTTCTGGGTTTACTCAATGCCACTTCCCAAGCTTCAGCTGTTTCGGTGACATCTGCAGGGCGGAACACTAAAGTATTTGGCGTCGCGCGGGAAATTGCCAGATGCTCGACCGGTTGGTGGGTTGGGCCATCTTCGCCAAGTCCGATGGAATCATGGGTCATGACATAAACCGTTGGAACGCCCATCAAAGCTGACAGACGCATCGCACCGCGGGCATAGTCAGTGAAACACATAAATGTGCCGCCGTATGGGCGAATGCCGCCGTGCAGCGCCATGCCATTCAGTGCTGCTGCCATGCCGTGCTCACGGATGCCAAAATAGATATAGCGGCCGGCCCGGTTATCTGGGTCAAAAATGCCCATATCTTCAGTCTTTGTGTTGTTGGATCCGGTGAGATCGGCTGAGCCGCCCACGGTTTCGGTCATCACTGGGTTGACCACTTTCAATGTGTTCTCTGACGCTGAACGTGTGGCCATCTTTGGCAGGGTCTCTGCTGCGTCTTTTTTCATAGCGCGGATAACGACACCGAGTTTTTTAGGGACCTCCCCGGCAAATGCGCGGTTGAACTGAGCTTGGCGGGAGCCGGACAGTCCAGCAAAACGTGCGTCCCATTCGACGCGTTCGGAGGTACCGCGGGCGCCGATGGCTGCCCATGCGGATTTCACATCGGCGGGTATTTCAAACGCGCCGTGTTTCCAACCATAGGCTGCTTTAGCATCGGCCAATTGTCCCACATCGGTCAAAGCGCCATGGCCTTTGGACGTGTCTTGCGCCGCATGGCCAAAGGCGATGTGGGTTTTGCAGGCAATCATTGAGGGTTTTTTGGTCTTGCGCGCCGCACTGAGGGCTGCATCAATGGCTTCAGGATCATGGCCGTCAATGGCCTGCACATGCCAGCCCGAGGCTCTGAATCGTTGAACTTGATCTGTACGATCTGACAATTCAACGGTGCCGTCGATGGTGATATTGTTGTCATCCCAAAGCACTATCAATTGGCCCAGCTCATGACGCCCAGCCAGACCAATTGCTTCTTGGCTGATCCCCTCCATCAAGCAGCCGTCGCCGGCTATGACATAGGTATTATGGTTCTGGATTTTCTTACTATAGGTGGCGCGTAAAATTTCTTCCGCGATAGCAAATCCTACTGAGTTGGCAATTCCTTGGCCAAGTGGGCCAGTTGTGGTTTCAATGCCGGTGGCATGGCCGTATTCTGGGTGTCCCGCTGTTTTGGCGCCCCATTGGCGGAAGTTTTTGATCTCATCAAGTGTCATATCCGCATAGCCGGTGAGGTGCAACAACGAATAGAGCAGCATGGAGCCGTGGCCTGCAGACAGGATAAACCGGTCACGATCAGGCCAATGCGGCGACGAGGCGTCAAATTTAAGATGCTTTTCGAACAGTACAGTGGCCACATCGGCCATGCCCATGGCCATGCCGGAGTGTCCCGAGTTGGCAGCAGCAACGGCGTCCAGCGTCAGCGCGCGAATGGCAGCGGCTTTTTTCCAGTGTTCAGGGTTCTTGGCGGCGAGAGCTTTGAGAGTCACAATTATAACCTTCTATTTAGCCTAAAGTTGGCGCTTCCTATCAAGTGAAGAGGGAATATCAAGTAAACTAGTCCATTTCTTTTAAATTGTTTAGCCACTGTGGTCTTGGACCTTAGCTGCAATTTCACATAAGTTAACCATAACAATGTCCGATTCGAGACGTGCGCCTTTTGAGCGCGGCAGTACGTGAAGGAAGAGCTATGGGTAATATTTCAGATTTAGAACAACGGCTTGCGGCGGCTTTACGGCGCATTTCAGCAGCTACAGAATCCTTGCATGACAATGCTGATAGGCACACGGATGTGGCAGGGTCTGACACAAACCGAGCAAGTGTTGAAAATTCAGAAGCCATGACTGCACAGGCGGATTTTGAGAAAATTCAGGCTGAACTGATCGAAACATGCAAAAAGCTGACTGCACAAGACCAGCAGCTCGTTGAGCTGACCCAAGCGCTAGAAGCGGCCCGCACGGCTCAATCTGAGCCGATGCCCGCGCCAGAGGAGCGAAGTGATCATCTGGCTGAGGCGGTTAACGCTCTAGAGCTTGAGCTATCGCAAGTGTCTCAATCCAACGCTCAGCTTCGGGCTTCGAACAAAAGTTTGCGCGACGTAAATGCGCAGGGTGTTGGGGATGCGGGGCTGATAAATGCGGGCCTACAGGCTGAAATTGATAGTTTGACCGCAGAGCGCGCGGCTGATGCCGCTCAAGTGCAGCTATTGATAACCGCCCTTTCTGATGTGGGCTTAACGGATGCGGGTGAGGAGCTACAGGATGCCTGAAGTAACCATTAAAATCGCGGAACGTCCCTTTAAAGTTGCTTGCCCTGACGGCGAAGAAAGCCAGTTGGAAGCGGCGCGGGCTATATTGAATGCTGAAGCTCAGGTTTTGGTCGCCCATGTTGGCCGCATGCCAGAGGCGCAAATGTTGTTGATGTCTGGTCTGATGTTGGCAGATCGGGCCATTGCGCTCGAAGAAAAGGTAAAAGCGGTTGAGGCGGAAATCGAACTTATGCGCCAAATTTTAAAAGATACACCACCGGAAATCAAAACTTTAACAAAAGAAGTTGAAGTGGCTGTTATTCCAGCTGAACTACTCGAAAGCCTTGCCGAGCTGTCTGCGCGTGCGGAAGCTGCTGCGGATAATCTAGAGGAGAAAGCAGCCCAGACCGTCGCATGACGGACCGGGACATCGGAGTTTTCAGCGGCCTATTCGGCCGAATTGGCTTTGCGAATTTCTTCGACGGCGTCTTTATTATAATGCACGCCATTTTCTGATAACATGCCGTCGAATTCACCATTGAGGGTCATATCACGGATGATGTCACAGCCGCCAATGAATTCACCTTTGACATAAAGCTGCGGAATGGTTGGCCAATCAGAATATTCCTTGATGCCCTGACGCACACCATCATCAGCCAGAACATTTACGTCCTTATAGTCTACACCCATATAATTCAGGATGCCGGCAATTTGGCTCGAAAAGCCACATTGTGGCATCGTGGCGGTGCCTTTCATGAACAGCACAACATCGTTTGATGTCACTGTTTCGCGGATTTGATCTTCAGCGTTCATCTTTTGTCCTTTTGTCTTTGGTCACAAATTACTGTGCGTATTTCTATGGTTCCTTTGGAACCCGAAAACTGTCCGAATGTCCACCTTTAGCAACGCCGGAAAAGTAATCTGCTCAAATTTGTGGTTTCCTTCACCGTGCAGGCTGCCGCGGCCTTGGCCTTTTTCATGCCGCATCACCTAGATAGCACGGATTAACAATATAGCCAAAACTACCAAAGAAATATAGGCAATAGGGCCCCATCTAAACATATTAGGCTGGTGTTTTTGTGGTCAGTGCCAAAGCATGCAGCTCGCCATGGGCTCCATCCATCTTGCCCTTAAGAGCTGCATAAACTGCGCGATGCTGTTGCACCCGGTTTTTACCAACAAAGCTGGCATCGGTTATTTCAGCGGCGTAGTGATTACCGTCGCCTGCCAGATCGGTGATCGTGATCAACGCATCCGTGAAGGTTTCGCGGATAAGACTCTCGATGTCGACGGCTGTCATGGCCATGGTTTGCCTCCTAATTACTTAGGCTAAATAGGTAGAGCGCGCCGCGTATAATTTCAAGTCAATGCGACGGCAAAGCTGCTGCGAAAAATCTTACTTAGGTCTGCAAGCTCTGCTTGGGACTTGCCAAAGCGCACTGTCGTGCCACCAAATGACCCTACGCAGACCACAGGAACCGCAGCATTGCCAGCAGCAGCCATAAGAGCCTCGGCTTGATCAAAGTTGCAGGCCAACAAATAGCGCGCCTGATCTTCACCAAACAACGTGGCAGTGTCATCAGTGTCTAAGCTCACACCGACACCCGCCTCTTCAGCCATCTCAAAAGCGGCCAGCGCCAATCCACCGTCTGACAGATCGGTACAGGCCGTGACCCATGCTGCATTTTCTAAAATGAATCTGCCGTGCTTTTTCTCAGCGTCAAGATTCACTGGTGGGGCGTCGCCCTCAACCCGATTAAACACTTCAGCTAAAAGCGCTGATTGGCCCAAATGTCCAAGAGTTTCACCGATCAAAATCGCCATATGACCGTCACGGGCCACACCTAAAATTGCATCATCTGCGTTAGCAATCATACCAACCGCGCCGATTGTAGGGGTTGGTAGAATGCTGGAACCATCTGTTTCATTATACAAGGACACATTCCCCGAGACGATTGGCATGTCCAGGGCCGCAACAGCGGCGCCGATGCCTTTGATCGCCCCTACAAATTGCCCCATGATCTCAGGTTTTTCTGGATTGCCAAAGTTTAAGTTGTCAGTCGTCGCTAAGGGCAGGGAGCCTACTGATATCAGATTGCGATAGGCTTCTGCCACGGCTTGCTTGCCGCCCTCAAAAGGATTGGCCGCCACATAGCGTGGTGTCACATCTGAGGTGAAGGCCAAAGCCTTTCGCGTTCCGTGTACCCGCACGATGCCGGATCCAAAGCCAGGCGTGCGCAGGCTGTCGGCCATGACTTGGCTGTCGTATTGTTCATAAACCCAATGCTTTGCTGCATAATTAGGGCAAGAGATCAGCATCTTTAGCCCATCAATTGCATCAATTTGTGGCATATTGCCCAGAGGTTTGGCAGCCGGTGTTTCCATCCATGGGCGGTCATATTCTGGCGCTGTACCAGATAAGGCTTTTAGGGGTAGATCGGCTTTGATCTCACCGTTCAACACAATCAAGAAGCGGTCTTCGGCGATAGTTTCACCGACAATCGCGAAGTCGAGGTCCCATTTGTCAAACACTGCCTTGGCCACATCTTCTAGTTCAGGGTTGAGCACCATCAACATGCGCTCTTGGGATTCGGACAGCATCATCTCATAGGCGGTCATATTCAGCTCACGAGTCGGAACTTTTTCCAGATCCAACCGTACGCCCAAATTGCCCTTATCACCCATCTCAACGGCAGAACAAGTCAGACCAGCAGCGCCCATGTCTTGAATGGAAACTACAGCGCCAGTGGCCATAAGCTCGAGCGTTGCCTCCATCAGTCGTTTTTCTGTGAAAGGATCGCCAACCTGTACGGTGGGGCGCTTGTCTTCGATGGTGTCGTCAAACTCAGCGCTGGCCATTGTGGCCCCGCCGACGCCATCACGGCCGGTTTTAGCACCGAGGTAAACCACTGGCATGCCAACACCAGAGGCGGCAGAGTAAAAGATCTTATCGGTATCGGCTAAGCCTGCGGCAAAAGCATTTACCAAACAGTTGCCATTATAGGCCGGATCAAAGCGCACTTCGCCACCAATGGTCGGCACGCCAAAGCAATTGCTATAACCGCCAACGCCGGCCACAACGCCAGAGACCAACGATTTGGTCTTAGGGTGGTCCGGGCTGCCAAAGGACAAGGAGTTCATCGCCGCAATCGGGCGCGCACCCATGGTGAAAACATCGCGCAAGATACCACCAACACCGGTTGCAGCCCCTTGATAGGGCTCAATATAGCTTGGGTGGTTGTGGCTTTCCATTTTGAAAATCACAGCCTGACCATCGCCAATATCCACAACACCAGCATTTTCGCCAGGTCCGCAAATCACTTGTGGTCCTTCGGTGGGCAGAGTGCGTAACCATTTTTTGGAGGATTTGTACGAACAATGCTCGTTCCACATGGCCGAGAAAATACCCATCTCTGTGAAAGACGGCGCACGGCCCATAATTTCGAGGATACGCGCATATTCTTCGGGGCTTAGCCCATGTGCGGCGATAAGGTCGGGCGTAATCACTGGATCTTGCAAGTTGTCATCCCTCACGGTGCAAATTTCCCCTCTAATACGAAAAATAAGGGGTGGGGGAAAGGTTGGAATGGCTTTTAATTGCCATAATTGGCCGAAAGCTGTGGGAAGTTTTTGAAAATCCGACCGTTAGACAAAAAATGCCGGGCACTAGGCCCGGCGTAAGTCCAACAGGGAGATATGGAAGGCTACATGTCTGCTACCCACTCCATGGATCTCAACTAAGAGGGCCTAGTTGTTCGCACAAGGTATACTAGTGCATTGCCGCTATGCATTTAATGCATAGCTTAAGTCACTTCACCTTGCCCACGTTCAGCCCTGCGGTGAGCGGTGATCTCATCTTGGACAAAATCGCGGAAAGCTGCAATTCGGCGCGAATGGCGGAGCTCTTCGGGGTAGGCCAAAAACACCGGAACTTCGGCATTCTCCTGCTCTGGCAGTACCCGGACCAAATTGGGAAAGACATGGGTAACGTAATCTGGCAAAACACCGATGCCCAAGTTGTTGATCACACCTTGCAACACGCCATAATAATTGTTTACCGTCAGCGTGGATTGTGGCTGATAACCTATCAATTTCTGCACCAAAGTGGCGCTAACTGCCACTTGCGGCGCATTTGGGTTTTGGCAAATCAAACGGTGCTTGGACACATCATTGAGGGTTTCAGGATAGCCGCGCGTGTCTAAATATTCAGCGCTGGCATAGAGCCGCATTTGCACCGACATTAAACGTTTGCGGATCAAATCTGCCTGACTGGGTTCTTTCATACGAATGGCGACATCGGCCTCACGCATTGGCAGGTCAAGAACCCGCTCCTCCAACATCAGCTCGACATTGAGATCGGGGTATTTTTCGTAAAGCTGTGGCAGGCGTGGCGTGAGCCAGAGCGTGCCGAAGCCCGTTGTTGTGGTGACACGCAGTTCACCAAACACTTCATCCTCACTGTCGCGAATCCGCGCGGAGGCAGCATCAAGCCGTTTGGTCATGGCGCGAGTGGCGTCAAACAGCAATTCGCCTTGCTCGGTAAGAATTAATCCGCGGGCGTGTCGATGAAATAGGATGGCGTTTAAAGATTCTTCCAAGGCGCGCACCTGACGCGAGACGGCGGATTGTGACAAATGCAGCGTATCGCCAGCATGGGTCAATGACCCAGCATCTGCCACTGCATGGAAAATCCTTAATTTATCCCAATCCATATTCATCACCTCAAATAACTCTACCGTGGTGTGATAGCATGGGCTGTGACAGCGGGTCACGGAGTTTTTCGTTGATAGGTCATAGTTTTTGACCTAAAATAATTTTCAAGCACATATCAGGAGCAGTTCGACCATGCAGCATGATGTTTCTTTATCTGATAAATACGACTTGAGTAAAAAACAGGTCTTGTTGAGTGGCACACAGGCTCTGGTGCGCATGATGTTGATGCAGGCCGCGCGGGACAAAGCGGCGGGCCTCAATACGGCGGGATATGTGACCGGATATCGTGGCTCACCACTGGGAGCTGTTGATTTTCAAATGACTCGGGCGAAGCCGGAGCTTGAGCAAGCGCAAATCACCTTTCAAGAAGGCCTGAACGAAGATCTTGCCGCGACAGCGCTTTGGGGCAGTCAGCAAGCCGAACTGCGTGGTGAGGGCAAGCATCAAGGCGTTTTTGGCCTTTGGTATGGCAAGGGGCCGGGTGTCGATCGGTCTGGCGATGTGTTTCGCCATGCCAATATGGCAGGCACGTCACCGCTTGGTGGCGTTGTGGTAGCCCTAGGCGATGACCACACTGGAGAAAGCTCAACCACATTGCACCAATCCGAATGGACGATGATCGACAGCTTTATGCCGGTCTTATCTCCTGCAGGCGTGCAAGAGGTGATTGATTACGGTCTGTTTGGTTTTGCCTTGTCGCGGTTCGCAGGGGTTTGGGCTGGGCTGAAATGTATCAAAGATACGGTTGAAGTGACCTCGGTTATAAACGGTGATCCAGATCGGTTAAAATTTGCAACTCCAGAGTTTGACATGCCCGAAGGTGGGCTTAACATCCGTCTGATTGACACGCCGCAAGCGCAAGAAGTACGGATCATCGATTACAAGCGCCATGCAGCACAAGCCTTTGCGCGGGCCAATAAGATGGACAAACGCGTGTTGGGGCAAGCCGGTGCCAAGATTGGGTTTGTGGCCGCCGGCAAAAACTGGTTGGATTTGGCCCACGCGATGCAGGTGCTGGGTATGGACCAAGAGGCCGCTATTGCCCATGGGGTAACCACCTATAAGGTCGCTATGACTTGGCCGCTGGACGTAGACACATTCGCAGAATGGGCTGAAGGTTTGGACACAATTGTTGTGGTGGAAGAAAAGCGCAAGTTAATCGAAGTGCAGATCAAAGAGTCCCTTTTCAATAATCGTCGAGGACGGCAGGTTTTGGGGGCCACAGATGCGGCGGGCCAGATCCTCTTTCCGGACAGCTATGCGCTGGATCCGATGGTGATTGCAGGCAAAATTGGAAAAATATTGGTGGCTGAAGGCTGCGGGTCAGAGCTGCTGACAGGCGCACTCCAGCGGATTGACGAGGCCACACACGCAGACAATGCCCCCACTTTAGCCAGCCGTTTGCCCTATTTCTGCTCAGGCTGCCCGCACAGCAGCTCAACCAAAATTCCAGAAGGTAGCCGCGCTTATTCGGGCATCGGCTGCCATTATATGGTGCAATGGATGGACCGCGACACATTGGGCTTCACCCAAATGGGCGGAGAGGGGGCCAATTGGATTGGAGAGTCGCTGTTTTCCACCCGAAAACATGTGTTTCAAAATATTGGCGACGGGACCTATAACCATTCCGGCATCCAAGCCATTCGTGCCGCCGTGGCCTCTGGCACGACCATGACCTATAAAATATTGTTCAACGACGCCGTGGCGATGACCGGAGGGCAAACCAATGACGGCGGGCTGAATGCAGCACGTATCGTGCAGGAGATGCGTGGCATTGGCGTGCAGCATCTCGCCGTAGTCTATGATGAAAAAGAAGATGTCAGCGCCGCACAGTTTCCCGACGGCACCCCACTGCATCCGCGCGAGCAGCTGATCAGCGTGCAAGAAAACTTCCGCAATTTGCAGGGCATTTCTGTTATCGTTTATGTGCAAACCTGCGCGGCTGAAAAGCGCCGCCGCCGCAAACGCGGCGCCTTTCCGGACCCGGCCGAGCGGTTGTTTATCAACCCATCTGTCTGTGAAGGCTGTGGGGATTGCGGTGTGCAATCCAATTGCGTGTCTTTGTTGCCATTGGAAACCCCACTGGGGCGCAAACGCCAGATTGATCAATCCAGCTGCAATAAGGATTTCAGCTGCGTAAATGGATTTTGCCCGTCCTTTGCCACAGTGAAAGGCGGCCAATTGCGCCGGCCTGTGGCCCAAGACATCACCATTCCTGATCTGCCAAATCCAAAGCTGCCTGCCATCACCGGCACCCATAATGTGGTCATCACCGGAGTGGGGGGCACTGGTGTTGTGACCATTGGTGCATTGCTTGCGATGGCTGCGCATTTGGACGGTAAGGCCGCTGGGGTCATGGAAATGGCCGGACTGGCACAAAAGGGCGGTGCGGTGCATATCCATTGCCGGATTGGCAAAATTCCAGAGGATATTTCCGCGATCCGCGTGGCTTTGGGTGAATGCCATACGCTTATTGGCGGTGATCTGGTTGTCTCAGCGCAGGGTAGTACTTTGGGTTTGATGGGCCCAGTGGGCGCCGCTGTTGTCAACAATCATGAAATCATTACAGGCGATTTCACCCGCGACACTGGATTTCGTATTCCCGGCGCTGATCTTGAATTGGCGATTGCGGCACGTCTGAACACCCGTGTGACTTTGATGAATGCTACGAAGCTGGCTGAAAACGCTTTGGGTGACACGGTCTATGCCAATATAATCTTGTTGGGGGCTGCTTTTCAGCAAGGTTTGCTGCCGTTGTCTGAGGCCGCCTTGTTGGAGGCGATTGCGCTCAATGGAGCAAAGGTTGCACAAAACCAACTGGCCTTTGCGCTTGGACGGTGGAGCATGGTCGACCCTGAGATAGCCACTCAGTTTCAAACGCAAAAACCCGTGGAGCCGGACGATGAGAGCATGAGATTGGCCAATCTCATGGCCTATGGGTCCGGGCGTTCAGAGCGTTACGAACAGATGAGTGTGCAGCTGGCTGATGTGCCTTTGGCAGCGCAGGTTTTGCAATCTTACCACAAGGTTTTGACCTATAAGGATGAATATGAAGTGGCCCGCTTGCTGGGTGAGACCAAAGAGTGGGTGGCAGAGCGGTTTGAGGGAGATTTTGAGATTTACTATCATCTTGCGCCACCTTTGCTGTCGCGGATGAGTCCAGATGGACGGCCGCAAAAACGTCAATTTGGCGCATGGTTTGAATTGGCCAGCCGGGGCTTGGCACGTCTCAAGTTTTTGCGTGAAACACCGCTCGATATCTTCGGCTATACGGCTGAGCGGCGCATGGAGCGGCATTTGATTGCAGATTTTGAGTCTTTGGTGGCGCGGATGCAGCGCGACTATGTGCCAGAACATCACGATATTTGGCTCGAGCTCATGTGCTTACCACAACATATTTTGGGCTTTGGGCCGGTGAAGCTGGCCAACGCGCAGGCGATGGCAAAGCGGCGGGCTGAACTGTTGGCGGCAATCGATCAAGGGCACCAGTCCGCGCAAGCGGCCGCTTAAGAGCTCAATTCTTGGCTGGGCTGTGGTCAAAGGGTCACCGGCTTGGTTAAAAGACTGTGACGCTGCGGCGGTGCAGATGAAAGTTACTAGCTATGGCGATAGGTATTTTTGACAGCGGTCTGGGTGGGTTGACCGTGTTTGATGCGGTGCAACAGCATATGCCGGATCTGGACATCATCTATCTTGGAGACCATAAACATGCGCCTTACGGTGTGCGTGACGCAGATGATATTTATCGCTGCACCACCCAAGCGGTGCAAATTTTATTTGATCAAGGCTGTGATCTGGTGATTTTGGCTTGCAATACCGCCTCGGCTGCGGCGCTGCGCCGGATGCAAGAGCATTGGCTGCCTATTGATAAACGTGTGTTGGGAGTTTTCGTCCCGATGATAGAAGCGCTGACGGAGCGGCAATGGGGCGACAATTCTCCACCCACACAGGTGGCCGTTCAGCATGTGGCGTTGTTTGCGACGCCCGCAACCGTTTCAAGCCGCGCATTTCAACGTGAATTGGCATTTAGGGCCATTGGCGTAGATATTGAAGCGCAGGCCTGTGGCGGTATGGTGGACGCCATTGAGGACGGAGATTTCATTCTGGCTGATGCTTTGGTGCAGAGCCATGTGGATGCGTTGCACCGCAAGATGCCGCATCCTCAGGCCGCTATTTTGGGCTGTACCCATTATCCTTTGATGCATGATGCGTTTCAAAAAGCGCTTGGTCCAAAGGTAAAAATATTTTCCCAAGCGAACTTGGTGGCCGAAAGTTTGCAAGATTACCTGCAGCGCCATCCAGACAAGCGCGGTACGCAGGTCAAAGGCAAATTGTTGACCACCGGCGATCCAGTGAAAGTGTCACAAAGGGCCACGCAGTTTCTCAAACGGCCTTTAACTTTTAAATCTGCGTAACGCTGCGACCAAAGAGTAGTTGAAATCTACGCGTATTCGTCGCATATCCGTAGGTAATAGAGGATCTCGCAATGGCACATAAAGTTATTATTCTTGGCGCAAGCGGCTATACAGGCGGTGAATTGGTGCGTCTGATTGCGTCGCATCCAGATATGGAGATTGTAGCCCTGTCTGCGGATAGCAAAGCCGGACTCGAGATGGCGGCCGTTTTCCCACATCTGCGCCATATGTCTTTGCCAGGTCTGAAAAAAATCTCAGACATTGATATGGCTCAAGCCGATTTGGTATTTTGCGCCTTGCCGCATGCCACGTCACAAGCTGTGATCCGAACCCTGCCAGTGCATGTGAAAGTGGTGGATCTGTCAGCTGATTTCCGGATCAACGATCCCTCAGTATATAGCAAATGGTATGGCAAACCCCACGATGCGCCAGATCTGCAAAAAACTGCAGTTTATGGCCTGACAGAATTTTACCGTGATGACATCGCTAAAGCACGGCTGGTGGCGGGCACGGGCTGCAATGCTGCCACGGGCCAATTCGCGTTGCGCCCTTTGATTTCTGCGGGTGTCATTGACCTAGATCAGATCATTATCGATCTGAAAACGGGCGTCTCTGGTGCAGGGCGCTCGGCCAAAGAAAACCTGCTGCATGCGGAATTGTCCGAAGGATTTCATGCCTATGCGGTTGGGGGGTAGCACCGGCATTTGGCGGAGTTTGACCAAGAATTTTTTAAGCTTGCTGGCCGTGCCGTGACTGTACAATTCACACCGCACCTTTTGCCCGCCAATCGCGGCATCTTGGCGACGATCTATGTGCAGGGTGATGCGGATGCCATCTATTCAACTCTGCAATCTGCTTATGAAAACGAACCCTTTTTGCAGGTTTTACCGATGGGTGAGCATCCCAGCACGCGCCACATCCGAGGTTCAAACTTTTGCCACATTGGCGTTGTCGCTGATCGGGTTTATGGGCGTGTGGTTGTGATTGCCGCTTTGGACAACCTTACCAAAGGCTCATCTGGACAGGCCTTGCAAAACGCTAATTTGATGTTGGGCTGTGCTGAGACTGCGGGCTTAATGATGGCTCCGGTGTTTCCATAATGCGGGGCCTCAAAAAACAACGACGCATCCAAGTCATTGCATTGGCTTTGGTCTGTTTGACCGGCGCCACGGCCCTTATCGGATTTGCGCTGCGCGATGGAATCAATCTGTTTCGCTCGCCGACTCAGGTGGCAGAGCTTGCGCCCTTGCCCGGTGAGATCTTTCGCCTCGGCGGTTTGGTGGCGGATGACAGCATTAGCGCTGGCGAAGGGGTTCATTTTTTTTTCAACATCACTGATGGTGCCAACACAGTCGCTGTGAAATATGTCGGCACCGACCTGCCACCGGATTTGTTTGAAGAAGGCCAAGGTACGATTGCAACTGGCACCTTTAAAGATGGTCTGTTTGAAGCCACTGAAATCTTGGCAAAACATGATGAATCCTACATGCCCAAAGAGGTCATTGATGCCCTGAAAGAGCAGGGCGTTTATCAAGAGCCAAAGGGCTTTTAGTCCAGCCACGCTCTTGGGGCCCTTCGCAAGGTTGGCGGTTGTGACCATTTGCGCGTTAAAAATAGGCAGGTGTTTCTTGCCAAGTGCTGCTGGGCCACTATACCGGGGGTATGCTTAATGAACTCGCACATTTCAGTCTGAACATTGCACTTGGTTTTGCTGTGTTTGGGACTATCGTTCCGCTTGTTGGGGCCACATTGCGCCGCAGTAGCTGGATGCAACTGGCGCCAATATTTTCGACACTACAATTTATTTTGGTCGCTTTTGCCTTTGGCGCGCTTACCGTAGCCTTTGTGAGCTCAGATTTCTCGCTTCGAATTGTGGTGTTGAACTCGCATACACTCAAGCCAATGCTGTATAAAATCGCGGGTGTTTGGGGCAATCACGAGGGTTCCTTGCTGCTTTGGGTGTTGATCCTAACGCTGTTTGCCGCTTGTGCTGCGGTCTTTGGCAAGACTTTGCCGCAAAGTCTTTTGGCGCGGGTTTTAGGAGTCCAAAGTTCGATCACTGCGGCCTTTTTAGCATTTGTTTTGTTTACCTCCAACCCGTTTACGCGCGTCGATTTTCCGCCGTTTAACGGGCAGGGGCTCAACCCGCTTTTGCAAGATCCTGGACTGGCCTTTCACCCACCGTTTTTATATCTTGGGTATGTCGGGCTTTCGATCACATTTTCTTTCGCCATTGCTGCCCTTTTGGAGGGTAAAGTGGACTCCGCTTGGGGTCGCTGGGTGCGCCCATGGACATTGGCAGCTTGGATTTTCCTGACCATCGGCATTGGTCTGGGCAGTTGGTGGGCCTATTATGAGCTGGGCTGGGGTGGATTTTGGTTTTGGGATCCGGTTGAGAACGCCAGCTTTATGCCATGGCTGATTTCAGCAGCTTTGCTGCATTCGGCCATCGTGGTTGAAAAACGGGATGCCTTGAAGGCCTGGACCATCCTATTGGCCATTTTGGCCTTTGGCTTTTCCTTGATTGGCACATTTATCGTGCGCTCAGGCGTGCTGACATCAGTGCATGCTTTTGCCAATGACCCTGAGCGTGGCGTGTTTATTTTAATGATCTTAGGTGTATTTTTTGGTGGGGCCTTATTGCTGTTCGCTCTGCGCGCCAATGCGATGGACAGCAAAGGGGTGTTTGCAACTGTGAGCCGTGAGAGTGCATTGATCGCCAATAATCTGTTGTTGGCCATCAGTTGCTTTGTGGTTTTTGTCGGCACGGTTTGGCCCTTGGTGGCGGAGCTTTTGATGGATCGTAAACTCTCTGTTGGCCCGCCCTTTTTCAACGTCGCCTTCACGCCGTTTATGGTGGCCTTAGCTGTGATCCTGCCCATTGGTTCAACCTTGCCTTGGAAAAGGGCCAAGCGGGCGCATCTGTCTCGGCTTTGGCCTGTTGCGGTGTTCTGTTTGGCCTGTGTGGGCCTGACATGGGCTATGCAAACTGGGCGTTCACTTATAGGCCCGGTTGGTCTAGGGCTTGGGGTTTGGCTGGTGACGGGCGTATTGATCGAGCTGTACCAACGCACTGGGCGTGGCACAGGTAAATGGAGCCGCTTGCTTAGCTTGCCTTTGGCGGATTGGGGTAAGGCGACGGCGCATGCTGGGCTTGGTATTACCATCTTTGGTGTGGCCGGAATTACAGCTTGGCAGGTTGAAGATATCCGAGTGATGGCAATTGGTGATAGTGCCGAAATCGCTGAATTCACTGTAGTACTTAATAACGTCGAGAACCTTCGTGGCCCCAATTATCTGACCACCATGGCGGATATAGAACTGGCCCGCGATGGTAAGTTTATCTCCAATCTGTACCCAGAGCGTCGCTATTACCCTGTGGCTGAAATGCCAACCACAGAAGCCGGGATCGACAGTGGCCTATGGCGGGATGTTTATGTGGTGGTGGGAGATGCGCAGCCTCAGGGCGGTTACGCGGTGCGTACATTCATCAAACCCTTGGCCAATTGGATCTGGACTGGAGCGATCATAATGGCGATGGGTGGTCTTTTGAGCCTGTTTGATCGGCGCTACCGTGTTGGATCCGTGGCCGCACGGCGTGATCCGGTGGAGGGTAATGCATGAAACAGGCATTATTGGTTATGCTACTGCTGGTTTGGGCCGGTATTGCGCAGGCAGTGGAGCCGGGTGAGATTTTATCAGATCCAGTGCTTGAGGACAGGGCCCGCTCAATTTCCCAAGGTCTTCGGTGTTTGCAGTGCCGCAATGAAAGTATTGACGAGTCTAACGCGGGTATTGCCAAGGATCTCAGGCTATTGGTGCGTGCGCGGCTTGTGGATGGTGACAGTGACACTGAAGTGATGGATTACATCGTCGCGCGTTACGGTGAGTACGTTCTGCTGCGGCCGAATGGTCTCGGAATCAATCTGGTGCTTTGGTTGGCGGGACCCGCGCTGTTTCTGATCGCTCTTGCAGGGCTTCTTGCGGTGCAACGTCGTTCGAAACTTAATGCATTGGCTCAGGGTTTGAGCGAAGAAGAAGAGAAAGAGATTGAAAAGCTCTTATCGTCCTGACGTCAAGTTTTCATTTATCTGCCTGATGAAATCTGGCATGGTTTCACCATAAACAAGAGGTTGCCATGATTTACGAAACAATTGCCTGTGAGATTAATAATGGCGTCGCAGTGGTGACCCTCAATCGCCCGGATTTGATGAACGCTTTGAACACTCAGATGCGCGCCGAAATCACCCATGCAGTGCGCGAAAGTGGCAAAACCGCCCGCGTTGTGGTGTTGACCGGAGCAGGGAGGGCGTTTTGCTCGGGCCAAGATTTGGGAGTGGGAGCCAATCCCGCTGATATCGATCTCGAACGTACCCTGAAAGATGAATATATGCCAATGCTGGAGGCGATTACCACTTGCCCAGTTCCAACAATCGCGGCCGTGAACGGCCCTGCGGCAGGGGCTGGCGCTAATCTGGCACTTGCAGCTGATGTGGTTATCGGCGCTGAGTCTGCCTACTTCCTTCAGGCCTTTACCCGCATTGGCCTGATCCCAGACGCTGGGGGCACTTATTTTTTGCCACGGCAAATGGGGCTGGCCAAATCCATGGGTGTTGCGCTGTTTGCTGATAAAATTTTTGCCCGGGAGGCCAGCGCGATGGGAATGATCTGGGAGTTTGTGGCTGATGAAAAATTTTCCAGCCATTGGCAAGCCCGGGCCGCGCATTTGGCTGAGGGTCCAACTCTGACCTACGGCTTTATCAAAACTGCCATTCGCAGTAGCTTTGCAAATTCTGAGGCAGAACAGTTGAATTTAGAGGCTCGTTTGCAAGGGGATTGTGGCCGCACGCGTGATTTCAAAGAGGGGGTGACAGCATTTCTGGATAAACGCAGGCCCAAATTCGAAGGCCGTTAAATGCGGTTCATTTCGAGCACAGATATAAAAAAACACCGTTTAACCGAGGCTTTTTTATTTTAGCGATTTTCGATATCCATATAGTCTCGGGCGACTTCACCGCAATACAATTGCCGTGGCCGGCCAATTTTCATAGCAGGATCTGAGATCATCTCTTTCCACTGAGAGATCCAACCCACTGTGCGTGATAGGGCAAAAATGGGGGTAAACATCGATGTTGGGAAGCCCATGGCCTCCAAGATGATGCCAGAATAGAAATCCACATTCGGGAATAATTTTTTCTCTGTAAAATACGGATCCGCTAAGGCCGCAGCCTCAAGCTGTTTGGCTACTTGCAATATTGGATTGTTCTCAACACCCAACAGTTCCAGAACCTCATCGGCGGATTCCTTCAACACTTTGGCACGTGGATCGATGTTTTTATAAACCCGATGGCCAAAGCCCATCAAACGGAAGGGATCGTTTTTATCTTTGGCGCGGGCAATAAATTCTGGTATACGATCAACAGTACCAATCTCATTCAACATTTCCAGGCAAGCTTGATTTGCGCCCCCATGTGCCGGACCCCAAAGGCATGCAATGCCAGCTGCGATACAGGCGAAGGGGTTGGCGCCGGAAGATGAGGCCAGACGCACCGTAGAAGTGGAGGCATTCTGCTCGTGGTCCGCATGTAGAGTGAAAATCCGATCCATGGCACGGGCCAAGATTGGGTTCACTTCATAATCTTCTGCAGGTACGGCAAAGCACATGCGCAGGAAGTTTGACGCATAGTCAATATCGTTGCGCGGATATACGAAGGGCTGTCCAACCGTATATTTAAACGCCATCGCTGCAATCGTTGGCATTTTAGCGATCAAACGGATTGAGGCTACTTCGCGTTGATGCGGGTCGTTGATGTCGGTTGAATCGTGATAGAATGCTGACATTGCACCCACAACACCCGTCATAATTGCCATAGGATGCGCGTCGCGACGAAATCCGCGGAACAGATGCACCATTTGCTCATGCAGCATTGTGTGGTTAGTCACCAGGCTTTCGAAGGTTTCCAACTCGCCAGCTTCAGGCAAATGGCCGTAAAGCAGCAGGAAACATACTTCCAAATAATGGCTTTTGGAGGCCAGTTGATCAATCGGATAACCACGGTGCAACAATTCACCCAAGTCACCGTCGATAAACGTGATGGTCGAATCACAGGCCGCCGTTGAAGTGAAGCCCGGATCATAGGTGAAAACATTGGCTTGGGCATAAAGCTTTCGGATATCAATTACATCCGGCCCGGCTGTGGGCGATATAACTGGCAATTTGTAGGTTTTTCCGTCCAGCGTGAGGCTAGCCGTTTTCTGTAGTTTGTCGGTCATTACATTCTCATCTTCCCAGTAGAGTCTTGCCACAAAGGACCTTCTCAACTTATATCGTTTAGCCGTGCAATCGTTTCATTGCGGCCCAAAACTAGCATCATGTCAAATACACTAGGAGAGGCAATACGCCCCGAAAGAGCGGCCCGCAAAGGTCCCGCCAAATTGCCCATTTTTGTCTCATGGGCCTGTGCAATATGGCCCACCAAAGTTTCCAATGCTTCTCGTTTCCAAATAACACTTTGCAACTGCGGCGTCAATTCGTTCAGTATACCAATGGATACTAAATTCAAGGATAGTTTTGCTTCTTTCTCTAAATTCAGAGGCCTATCATCGAACATAAAAGCTGATTTCTCAAACAGTTCACCCATTGTTTTGGCCCGTACTTTAACGCAATAAGCCCCAGTCAAAAAAGTGGCTTTTTGCACATCACTGAGCGCGGGTTTTCCGATGATAGCAAGATAACCCTCCAATTCATGCAGCAGTGTAGCACTTTCGGTATGTGCAATATGTTGACCAGAGACATTTGCCAATTTTTTGAAATCAAACCGCGATGGTGATTTTCCTATATACTCGAGATTAAACCAAGACTGTGCCTGCGCGTCTGTGAAAAACTCGTCGTTGCCGTGGCTCCAGCCCAAGCGGGCCAAATAATTGCGCATGCCAGCGGCGGAATAGCCAATCGCTTGGTATTCTTCCACGCCTGTAGCCCCATGGCGCTTTGACATTTTTTTGCCATCGGGACCGTGGATCAGCGGAATATGGGCATAGACCGGCAGATCCCATCCCATGGCCAGATAGATTTGAAGTTGCCGCGCGGCATTGTTAAGATGGTCATCGCCGCGAATAACATGGGTGACACCCATGTCGTGATCATCGACCACGACAGCTAACATATAGACGGGGCTGCCATCCGCGCGCAGCAAAACCATATCATCCAGCTGGTCATTGCGAATTATCACATCGCCTTGCACTTGGTCTTTGATTACAGTTTGTCCTTCGCGGGGGGCTTTTAAGCGCACCACATAAGGTACATCCGGATGGTCAGTCTCTGTCACATCGCGCCACGGAGAGAGAAACAGAGTTGAGCGCTTTTCGGCATGGGCCGCGTCACGAAAAGTTGCAATTTCATCTTGGGTCGCAAAACATTTATAGGCATGACCCGCGACGATCATGGCATTGGCCACTTCGGCATGGCGATTTGCATTGGCCGCTTGGCTGACTGGCGCACCATCAAAATCCAACCCCAGCCATTCCATGCCACGATAAATTGCTTGGGTGGAGGCTTCTGTTGAGCGTTTCTTGTCGGTATCTTCCACCCGCAGCAAAAACTGGCCGCCATGACGCCGGGCAAATAGCCAGTTGAACAAGGCTGTCCGGGCTGATCCGATGTGCAATGTGCCGGTCGGTGACGGGGCAAAGCGTGTAACCACTGAAGAAACGGGCATGATATTAATTTCTCGCTAACTATAGAGGCATTCTGTGTGCTTCCTACGGCGCATCCGCAGAGAGGACAAGTGCAGCATTAGTCTCTGATTTTGGTTTTAATTGAGCGCGCGCTGTAGGGGCAGATGCCGCAGCTAATCTTATGGACAACAGTTATTTTAGGTTGCGGCATTGCTACGTTCTTTTCGAGGGTTTATGAGCCTGCGGCCTTTGAGGGTCTTGGGCTTTTAACGCTTGTGTTAACCTGTTTTGTTGCGGGAGTGCGGTGGCATAGTAGTTTGGCACGCTTGCTGTTCCTCGCGGCTACATTTTGTTCGGGTTTTGGCTAGGCGATGGTGCGGTCGCATATGGTTGCGGGGCCGATGATTGACTGTTATATTTGAAGCGGCGGACGGGCAGGATTTTCAGCACTCAGCCGGTTGGAAAATGATGCATCCAACAGGTCACGGGCCCAGGCCTTTTACGCTATCACCAATTGGGTCTTGATGGTGCTAAAGTGGGACGTGATTGGACCTATGTGGCGATCAGCAAATCATTGCGCAAGATTGGTTGGACAAACTACGCTGTGGCGCAATTAATCTGGGATCTATGTTGCGAACACGGACTTTGGCGGGGCTGTTTGACGAGACTGGCATTGTGGGATGGACCACCGCCCGCGCCACTACTGGGAGCAGGCTATTAAATGATGCAGGGATACGCAGGAACGGCAATTAATAGGTGCGGATCAACCCAACCAATTTTCCCTGAACCTTCACCTGATCATCCCGAAACACGCGCGTTTCATAAGCGGGGTTCGCGGCTTCAAGTGCGATTGCACTGCCATTGCGGCGGAAACGCTTCAACGTGGCTTCATGATCATTGACTAAGGCCACCACTATATCGCCGGTTTGGGCGGTGCTGGTCTCACGGATAACCACCACATCACCATCGTTAATACCGGCTTCGATCATCGAATCGCCTTTAACTTCCAACGCATAATGTTCACCGCTGTTGGACACCATTTCAATGGGCACTGCGATGTTGCGGGAATAATCTTCTATGGCTGAGATTGGAACACCAGCGGCAATACGGCCCATCATTGGGAGGGATCTTATTTCACTCTCGTCAAGATCTATAGCCTTCTGCGGCCGACCTGGACGAGATCCTTCGATCACTCTGGGTTTAAATCTGCGTGCGGGCGATGGCATTGGCTCCGGCATCCGAATGATCTCAATGGCACGGGCCCTGTGAGCCAACCTGCGAATGAAGCCGCGTTCTTCCAGGGCTGTGATCAACCGGTGGATGCCCGATTTAGACCGCAGGTCCAGGGATTCCTTCATCTCGTCAAAAGAGGGGGACACCCCATCGACTTGGGTCCGGGCATAAATGAACTCTAACAGTTGCAATTGCTTTTTGGTCAGCATGTCTTGCTCCTTTTCGCACGATGGCGTCACCAATGTTATGCAAATGTTCTACTCACGTTCTCCTTTTGTGTCAACCATGCTCTGGAGTCACAATGGAATATACTCCATCAGCGTGCCTTTAGGCTGTGCCGGTGCGCTCATTTTGTGCACCACCAGCACATTGGCCGCGTTTAATACCGTCAGCAGTGCGCTGTCTTGGCGGCGTTCCACATGCAATTCACCAGCCACAAGATTACCACGCATATAATGTTCGCGTGGGCCGTTAGCGTGCAAATCATCAGCTAAAGGCGCGGTTAGGCGCTGACGGCCCCCAATTGGCAGTCCCAACATTTTATGGACCAACGGCACAACAAACACTTCGCCGCAGACCATAGCCGACACTGGATTTCCGGGCAGACCTATCATGGGTGTCTTAGACATATGCCCTGCCATAAGTGGCTTTCCGGGCCGCATTGCAACCTTATAAAAAGATTGCTGCATGCCAAAATTGGCGACCGCTTGGGCGACCAAATCATGGTCCCCAACCGAAGCCCCGCCAATTGTGACGATGAGATCAGCCCCCGTGGTGAGGGTAAAGACCTCCGCCAAGGATTCCAACCGGTCACGGGCGATGGGTAAAATAAGGGTTTCAGCGCCAACTTGTTGCAACATGGCAGCCAGCCCGTAGGTGTTTGAGGCAATAATTTGATCGTTTCGCGGGCTTTCGCCAGGCTGTACCAATTCATCTCCGGTGGCGATAATTGCCACCTGTGGTTTGCGTGAAACCATCGGCTGGGCCACGTTCATTGAGGCCATCAGGGCAATGTCTTGTGGGGTGAGCCTGCGGGGAGCGGTGAGCTGATATCCAACAGCAAAATCACTGCCGGCAGGGCGTACATGGGGCTTGTCATTGGGACCATCAGTGAGGGAGATACTGCCCTCCACCGCGGTTACATGCTCTTGGATCAACACATGATCTGTGCCTTGAGGCAAAGGAGCGCCTGTGAAAATGCGGGTGGCTTGGCCGGTACCCACGGGGTTGTCAAAGCGGTGGCCAGCGGCAGCCTCTCCAATCACATCCCATTGGGTGAATCCAGTGCTGAGGTCAGCTGCACAAATAGCATAGCCATCCATGGCAGAGGCAGCAAAGGGCGGTTGATTACGATCGGCGAAAACAGGCTGCGACAAAATGCGCCCCACAGCATGCTGCAATGCAATGGGTTCAGCCTCAAGGGGGTGTGCCAGCGCCAATATGTGACCTAAGGCTGCGCTGACGCTGATCATACCTCTTCGCGCTTCCACAGTCCGGATTTTCCACCCTGCTTTTCATCCAGCTGAATGGCCGTAATGACGATGCCTTTGTCAACAGCTTTAAGCATATCATAGAGGGTGAGGGCAGCTGTTGCGGCGGCGGTCAGCGCTTCCATCTCAACCCCGGTTTGGCCTTTGGTTTTCACGTTAGCGGTAATCAGCACTTGATTGCTGGCTTGGTCAGGATCTAGATCTATGGTGACTTTGGTGATGGGCAAAGGATGGCACAAAGGGATCAGCTCGGAGGTTTTCTTAGCCCCCATAATACCCGCCACGCGCGCCACGCCCAGCGCATCGCCTTTTTTAAGGTTGCCCTCAATGAGCAGATCCATTGCGGCTTGGGTCAGCTGGACGGTGGCTGTAGCGCGCGCCATGCGTGAGGTCTCGGCTTTGTCGGAGACATCAACCATACGCGCGTGACCGGCCTCGTCTAAATGGGTAAGTTTTGACATTTATAACCTATCTGGTATGAGTGGGTTGGCCAAAAGCGCCCGGGTTGCATGGGCCACATCGTCTTGGCGCATAAGGCTTTCGCCGATGAGGAAGGTGCGTGCACCGCAACGTGCGAGATCCGCTAGATCTTCAGGGGTGTATATTCCGCTCTCAGCCACAATGGTTTTGCCTTCAGGCACACGACGTGCCAGCGCGCGCGTGGTGTCGAGGGTCACTTTGAATGTATTAAGATTGCGATTGTTGATACCCAGAAGGGGCGATTTAAGGGCCAAGCCACGGTCCAACTCTTCAGCATTATGCACCTCAACCAAAACATCCATGCCCCAATCAAAAGCCGCGGCCTCCAGCTCAGCGGCTTGCGCGTCAGAGACTGAAGCCATGATGATCAAGATGCAATCTGCGCCCAGCGCGCGTGCTTCGGCCACCTGATAGGTGTCATACATGAAGTCCTTGCGCAGCGCGGGCAGCGTGGTCGCGGCCCGTGCGGCAGTCAAATAGCTGTCATGGCCTTGAAACGACGGCGTATCTGTTAAGATCGACAGGCAGGGCGCCCCGCCAGCCTCGTAGGCTTTCGCCAGTTTTGGTGGATTGAAATCGGGTCGGATCAAGCCTTTAGAAGGGGAGGCTTTTTTAACCTCTGCAATCAGCGCATATCTGGTTTTTGCAGCGTTGCTAAGACTGTCTGCGAAGCCACGTAATGGGCCTGCGGCGCGTGCGGCCTCTTCTACATCCACAAGGCTGCGGGCTTGTTTACGTTCCGCGATCTCTAACAGTTTATAGGCTTTGATCTTGTCGAGAATGGTCTCAGTCATAGGTAAATCCAATTATCATGCAGCACTTGTAAGAGCGGACAGTGCGGTCACTTTGTCCTTGGCGGCTCCGCTGTCGATAGAGACTCGCGCCAGTTCTACACCCTCTATTAGTGTGTTGACTGTTCCGGCAATCACCAAAGCGGCGGCGGCGTTAAGCAATACGGCGTCGCGGTAGGCCGAAGGGTTCCCCTCCAGAAGCGCTGAGAAGGCTTTGCCATTGTCTTCGGGGCTACCGCCCAGAATGGCCTCGAAAGGATGAACCGGCAGGCCAGCATCTTCTGGGTGCACTTCCTGATCACTGACAGTGCCATTAGCCAGCACAGCCACGGTGCTGGTGCCGGTAATAGTCAGCTCATCAGTACCGTCAGAACCATGCACCAGCCAAGCCGCCTCTGATCCAAGCGCCAGCAGAGTTTCGGCCATGGGGCGAACCAGTTCGGGTGCAAAGGCACCGGTTAACTGGCGTTTTACGCCGGCCGGATTAGTGAGCGGGCCTAGGATGTTAAAAATTGTCCGAGTTCCCAATTCCGCACGAGTGGGCATTACATATGCCATGGCGGGGTGATGCATTGGTGCCATCATGAAGGCGATACCTATCTCAGACAGGGCGCGTTCAACCACATCGGCTGCCACCATCACATTAATGCCCATTTGGCCCAAAGCATCTGCGGCTCCTGATTTAGAGCTAAGATTGCGGTTACCGTGTTTGGCGACTGGCACGCCAGAGCCGGCCACCACAAAAGCCGTTGCGGTGGAGATGTTCAACGTGCCTTTGCCGTCTCCGCCTGTGCCCACGATATCCATGGCGCCTTCGGGCGCATTTACCTTATGGCATTTTGACCGCATCACAGCGGCGGCGGCGGCATATTCATCAACGGTTTCACCACGGGTGCGCAGCGCCATCAAAAAGCCACCAATTTGACTGGCAGTTGCCTCACCATTAAACAGCACCTCAAAGGCTATCTCAGCCTCAGCGCTGGTCAGAGGGCGGTCGGCGGCGGTTCCAATAAGCGGTTGAAGAGCCGAAATCATGCGGCGTCCTTTGCCATATCAAGAAAATTTTTGATCAGGTGATGACCATGTTCTGAAGCAATGCTTTCAGGATGAAACTGTACCCCATGGATCGGTAGGATTTTGTGTTGCAGACCCATTATGGTGCCATCGTCCAAAGCCGCTGTCACCTCAAGGCATTTGGGCAGCGAGTTGCGATCCACTACCAAGGAATGATAGCGGGTCGCCTCAAAAGGATTCGCGATATTGGCAAAAAGGCCGGTGTTCGTGTGATGCATCGTGCCCATCTTGCCATGTACAATCTCATGACAGCGCACAACTTTGCCGCCAAAGGCCTGACCTATAGTCTGATGGCCCAAACAGACGCCCAAAAGCGGCGTGCGCGTTTCAGCTGCGGCTTGGGTCAGATCCAGACAAATGCCCGCCTGTGAGGGGTCACAAGGCCCAGGCGACAGAAGAATCGCCGAGGCACCAAGGCTCATCGCCTCTTGCACATCTACAGCGTCATTACGTTTGACCAAGACATCAGCCCCTAGCTCTCCAAGGCAGTGCACCAGATTATAGGTGAAGCTGTCATAATTATCGATCAGCAATAACATGGGCCGTCCTTTACTTTTTAGCATCTGTAGGCTCTTGACGAGACAATGGGTCTCGCATTTCGATCGATGGTCGCGGTATAGATGTTCAGGGAACCATGTTATCGTCAAGAGTAACAGGGCGATTTTGACGTTTGAAAGGTAATAGATGCGGCTATCATTCTTCAATGGACTGATTTGGGGCGCTGTTTTAGGTTTCAACGGGCTTATAGTGCTCTCAATTTTGAACGAAATTCCCGGAATTCGGGGGTTGGCGTCGGATGTTGTCATCACACCGGTGTCAGAGACACCAGTTGTGTCTCCACCTGCGTCAATGCCCAAGTTTGAGCTGGAACGCCGCCCGGAAGTCATTGCGCAAACGCTTGAAGTGCAAACGCCGGTGCTGCTTGCCACGGTGGATGGGTCCGTCACGCAATCGGCTCTGCGACCTCAACCAACCGAGCTGAGCGAGTCATTTGGGCAAGATTTTGATACGACAGATCGACGGCCATCAGATGAATTTGCCCCCCAACGGCCGTTCATTGCGCTGCGCAACATCATTGATCTGGCGCCTGTGGCCCGTATGCCGATTCCATCTGTTGGTTCGATTGGCGATACTGCGCCTCAGGTGTCAGCGGACCTACCAAGTATAATTTTGCCAAAACTGTCTGGGCAGTCTCGTCTGAAATTCACCAAGCAATTTAGCGCACCGGCGGATCAGGCCTTGATTGCGATTGTTTTGGTGGAGCGGGACGAACCCCAGCTGGATCTCGATGCCGTGTTGAATTTAGGTTTTCCCGTGAGCGTGGCCATCGACAGCCTGTCGCAAAATGCAAAGATTAGAATGCAGGGCTACCGATCGAAAGACTATGAGGTTTTAACCCATACTAATCAGCCCACCCAAGGCATGGGCCGGGTGTCTTTGACCGATCAGATCGCGATTCTATCAGATTCTTTAGGGTTTTGGGATGCGGGAGGCTCTGGGCCTGAGCAAAGTCTGCGTAGCCTTCGCGTATTGATCGCCGAATTGATTGCCAATCAGCTTGGCTATGTCGGACAAACGGCTGATACCGTCACTTCTTTGCAGGATACTGGATTGGTGGCGGGGCAAGTCTCTGTTTACATCGATCAAGATACCATCCGAGTCGCAGATATTTTCGAACAGCTTGATGCTGCAGGGCAGAGTGCCATTGATACAGGGCAGGCGATTATTGCGTTGGATCTCCGTGATGATACGCTTGATATCCTTTTATTTTGGCTGCGACATTCGCGCGGCGCGCAAATTTCAATTGCCCCGCTTTCAACTGTTTTGATGCAACTTATTCCTTAGGCTGGTCCGGGGGAGCAGCCGACGACATCCCTCCCACAACCTTCTTTAGAATGGATCGTATGTTTGGCACCACAGCTTCAAGTTGCGGCAGGTCATTTATGCACAGCATTTTGATCTCATTGCTTACTGTGATCCTTTGCAACCGATCCAATACCCTATTGTCACCGCCATCATTGCCCTGACCACTATAAATGTGCAGGTGATCCACTTGGGTTTGAAAACTGGCGTGCGCACTTGAAATACAGGCATGATTGTGCAGAGTCTGTGGTAAAAACTGGCTCAAATCGCGAAACCTATGAGCGCTGTTGGCATGAAATGCATCGGGATATTTGGCCCATAAATCAGCCATGACTGAGCGCAAAAATGGATGCGCGACATGGGCGGCTGCAAACAGGCGTGAGGAGGGAAATCCCAATATCTCAGCAGCATTGATCTGCATGTAATGGTTGAACATCGCCGGATCGCTTCGGCGTTTTGGGTCAGTCTCTAAGGCGCTGTAATCCACCCATTTGCCGCGTAACACCGGTTGGTTACCCTCAAACATATCGCTGGGTCCTAAGGTAGCAGTAAGAAACACGTCATCGTTGAAATAGATAAACCGCTCTGAAAGCCCCTTAATCCGCCACAGTAGAGTTTCGATGGCCAAGGAGTTGAAAGTCGGCAACACCGCTTCAAGGCCCTCGAAAATTTCCGGATGATAGCTAAAAGCAATTTTGTCGCGCAGAGATGTGCTTAATCTCGAAAGATCAGGCGTAATCTCATCGACCACAATCCAAATCTTTCTAATCCAAGGAGCATGATGCTCGATTGAGTGTAGGCAGTATAGTATCTCATCATTGCAAAGCCAGCGGTGCGGATTTACTGCATTCTCATGTAGTTCATGCGCGGCTTGCGCCATATAGAGTGCGCGCTTGTCACGGTGGCTTTGGGCGCTTCCATCCACCCAAGTGATAACCGCATCAATTGGCTCATGAAGGTTGATTTTTGTCATATGTTGCGCTGTCCAGAGTGTTTCCTCATGATATAGAGCGTAGGTCGCAGGCGGGTAGGGGCCTGGACGGTCAGGAGTTTGCGTACATAAAAGATAGAGTGCCAGCCGAATAAACTGTTTTATCTGGGTGTTGCTTTTGCCACTGCTTTTGCAAGCGCATCGCACTGGTGATTTGCTCTTTAAGGAATGCGGCGCCAAAAACTGGATCGATATCGGTGGATAATTCAGCCTTATCTCAGGCCCGTATGTTTCAAGTGCTGAGAAGCTGGAGTAATTTGTCGTCGAACTTTTTGCACTCACTCTGGACCACTTAACCCATTTGACGCATCAATGCAGATTTTCGTATGCATGCACCCTGAGAGTAAGCCCAAGCGCGCTCGGTCTGTGGAAAGAAAGACAATGAGGGGTTGGAACTGTCTCGAAATGGCAGATTTCGGATCAGGGTATCATATATTCAGGCAACGGGTCTCTCTTGATAGGCTTTCAGCGCTGGATGTTTGACCTATCATCACTGCCAAATGTTCTCTACAGGCTTAGTTTTGACACGCCGGCCAAGGGGCAGATGTCATTAATTTTGACGGCGGTCATGCCGTTTTCAATAGGCCATCATCACTGTATTAAGCACATGCTGGCAATCAAATGTCTTTAAGCGCCCTCGGATCGGTTTTGTGAGTTGGTTTTGGCTCACGGCCCATACCTATGTGTTATAAATTTTTATTATGAATTGCACGCACCACGGGCACAGTGGCCTTTCGAGCCAGCAGTTGTGACATCTCATGTTGTGCTCAGTGTAAGAAATGGTGGTCCCGACAGGATTTGAACCTGTGACCCCTCGCTTCGGAGGCGAGTACTCTATCCAGCTGAGCTACGGGACCATTTCTATCCATCAACAGCGGTTTTCAAACCAGTCTCTGTCAATTCCATAGATATTCTGACTTGCGTCAGCCCCTTAGGCGAGCTGATTAGTGTCTCTTACATCAAGCTCGTTAGGCCTTACAACCCATTTTTGACAGATTTTCTTGTGACTTTCAGTTTGACCGCCCGAGGTAGCCTAAGGCCAAGCTAATGTTGGTAAAACCTCTGTACAAGATTGTCCCGGGTCATGAGATTTATTTGCCCCAGAGGCGTTTTTCGCCACAATCCAAATGTACGAAGTTTGAGCGTGAGTATCGCCCAACGCCGCCCGCAGCACAGGAGAAGGCTGCACGTGCGATTTGGCGCACTGATTTCCCTTGCATCCGTAGATCAGCAGCTTGTCCACTCATGTGCAGCGAATTCTTAGCCACATTGCGCGAGCGGGCGCGCAGTAAATTGTTGGTGGCAGGCGTGCGGTAACCAGATAGCATAAGGAATGGGGAAGATGTGTCGAGCAGTTGTTGTGATGCTGCAATGATGTCCACAGTTCGGGTGTCTATGTCCCGCGCCTTGTTTTGACGCCAATCGCGCATGAACCAATTAACTTCAGCCAGTGCGTCTTTGATGTAATAGCCTTCAATCCAATAGATCATATCCAAGGATTCACCCGTTCGCGTGGAGTACATTTTGATCCGACGGATATTGCCAGCGCCACGTAGGAAGCTGGCTGCATTGGTGTAAGCCGGAGCAGCAACAAAAGCTGTGGCCGCGAAGGCTCCCAGCAATTCTCGCCGCGAAATTCCAGGTTTCTGGTCTACCATTCTTCATCCTACTCCTGCACCGCGCCATTAAATAAAACGAAACTTTTTCCCAGATGCTTGGTTCATATGGCATATTTTTACTTATCCGCAAAGCTCATTATGTACGCAATGCTATATGAATGAGCCTTAGGCGGCTTCGCGCACATGCATTTGCGCGCAACGAGTGCGACTTAAGCGATACAATTTCAAACAACCGCCGTGCAATTGCGCAAAAGTGATTAGACTTTTGCTCTGTTAATGATCATTTTATAAATACTGACCCACTTGGAGCTCTATGAATAAATGTATTTTCACCGTTTGACCCCATTGACTGTGATTACCGCCATCTTCCTGACGGGTGTCGCAGTGCAACCCGTGGCTGCGCAAACTGTTGGATTAAAACAATCTGTGGCGCAAACATCCGCAGCGGATCAGGCGGTTATGGCTTTTTATAAGACGCGAGATTTCCAGCCCTTTTGGACCGGCAATACGGCGCAAGAGCGCGCTAGGCTGACCGGGCTGATTGGTGCTTTTTCAGATGCGGGATTGCATGGTCTGCCGGTGGCCAAGTTCAATGTGGATCGGCTAATCACCAAAATCCGTAACGCAAAGACCTTAGCCGACTTAGGCCAGCTGGATGTGGAGTTAACCACAGAGTTTTTGCGCTACGCCCGTGCTGTGCAGTCTGGGGTCTTGGTACCTACTGAAGTGGACAAAGAAATAGTCCGCAAGGTGGTCTATCATGCTCCGTCTAAATTGCTTGCTACTTTGGCCGACGGGGATGCCAGTTCTGTTTTTAAATCTTTGCCACCACAAAGCGTCGAATATGCCCGTTTGATTAAAGAAAAACAACGCCTTGAACGGCTTGTGGCCGCTGGCGGTTGGGGTAAATCGGTTGCCGATTCGACACTGAAGCCCGGTGCATCAGGCGCAAATGTGGTGGCTTTGCGCAACCGTTTGGTGTTGATGGGCTATCTGCGTCGAACGTCTTCGGCGCAGTATGATGCTCCACTAAAAAACGCAGTGAGCAGGTTTCAGGCGGCTAATGGCCTTGAGGTCACCGGCGTGGCCAGCACTTTGACGATGGATCAAATCAACGGATCTGCAGCACAGCGCCTGTCTCAGGTACTCGTGGCAATGGAGCGGGAACGGTGGCTCAATCAAGAGCTTGGGGACCGGCATATCTTGGTGAACCTAACCGATTTCACAGCCAAAATTGTAGATTTTGGTAAGGTTACATTTCAAACAAATTCAGTTGTCGGTGCACATGATGAAGACCGACGTAGCCCTGAGTTTTCCGACACGATGGAACATATGATCGTGAACCCGAGTTGGTATGTGCCACGTTCTATCATCATCAATGAATATCTACCGATGTTGCAAGAAAATGCAACGTCGGTCGATTTTTTAGAATTGCGTGATGATTTGGGCAATGTTGTTGAGCGGGCCGAGGTGGATTTTAACAGCTTTGACGCGGAAACCTTCCCCTATGGCATGCGCCAGCCGCCCGGGATGTCCAATGCTTTGGGTTTGGTGAAGTTCATGTTCCCTAATCGCAATAACATTTACCTGCATGATACGCCGGCTAAAAACCTATTTGGCCATGAAGTGCGAGCCTTTAGCCATGGCTGTATCCGCCTTGCGGACCCTTTTGACTTTGCGTATGCACTTTTGGCAGCGCAATCCTTCGATCCAAAGGCTGAGTTTAAAGACGCGTTGAATTATGGTGAAGAAGTTCAAATTGACCTGGAAAACCACATTCCTGTTCACATCATATACAGGACGGCTGTGGCCCGTCCCGGCGGCGGGCTTGAGTTCCGGCGCGATGTATATGGCCGCGATGCAAAAATTTGGGACGCATTGCAACTTGAAGGGCTGGTTTTGGATGACATCACAGGCTAATAGGTAAGGGAAGCTTGAGGCTACCTTTTATGACGTTTTTTAACGTACAAGATCTGGCAGATGCATTGAATGGCCAAGCGGTCGGCGATGTTGATCTGCGCATTACCGGCGCATCCGAGCCACAGGATGCCAGCGGTGGGCTTTTGGCCATCGCAACCTCTTTCGCATATGTTGAAAAACTTCAGTTTGGTCGCGCGAAAATTGCGCTGTTGGCTGTTGGTACCGACTGGCAAACTCTGAATTTAAAAGCTGCGATTTTGGTTGAGCGTCCACGCTTTGCTATGGCTGCATTATCGTCACGGTTTGACGAACGCTGGCGCCGGGGTGGAGCTGACGTACATCCACAGGCCGTTGTGGAACCAACCGCAAAGATCGGTGCAGGCGCACGGATAGGCGCGTTTTGCTACATTGGTGCAGGTGTGGTTTTGGGCGAGGGGGCTTGGCTTGGCACGCATGTCTCTGTGGCAGAGGGCTGTACAATTGGCCCTGACGCAACTGTGATGGATGGGGTGCGTATTGGCCCGGATGTACAGATTGGGGCGCGGTTTGTGGCGCATCCCGGCGCTGTGATTGGCGCCTATGGGTTTTCCTTTGTGACTCCGGAACGCTCTGCTGTGGAAAATGTGCGGCAAACTTTAGGAGATAGCCAAGGTGCCGCGCCGCAAGCCTATGTTCGCATTCATTCTCTTGGATCTGTACGGATTGGTGACGATGTGGATCTGGGTGCCAACAGCTGTATCGACCGTGGCACGATCTGCGATACGATTGTGGGCGATGGCTGTAAATTCGATAATCTGGCTCAGGTGGGACACAATGTAAAAATTGGCGTAAATTGCCTTATTTGTGCTCAGGTGGGCATTGCTGGATCCTCGACCCTTGGCGACAATGTGGTACTGGGTGGGCAGACTGGCGTGAGTGACAATCTATTCATCGGCGACAATGTGATAACCGGTGGTGCTACAAAAGTGTTGAGTAATATTCCAGCGGGTCGGGTGATGTTGGGCTATCCGGCTATGAAGATGGATACACAGCTGGACATTTACAAGAGCATACGTCGCTTACCGCGAATTTTAAAAGATATAGCACAGCTGAAAAAAACTATTTCAAAATCTGAATAAAGTCCCTACATCCCCCAAAAGAGGGTCAGTCATGAGTGTTAAAGATAAAGTCGTTCAAATTATTGCCGACCAAGGCCTTCTCGACGTAACAGACGTAACGCTCGAAGCGACTTTGGATGATCTTGGGATCGACAGTCTTGGGGTGGTTGAAAGTATTTTTGCCATTGAAGAAGAATTTGATATTGAAGTGCCGTTCAACGCCAATGCGCCAGAGCAGAGCGACTTTGATATCTCCTCGGTAGCATCCATCGTTTTGGCAGTTGAAAACTTGGTTGCGGAGCAAACTTAAAACATGAACCGGGTGGTGATCACAGGCGCGGGCACAATCAACGCTTTGGGCGCAACTGTGCCGCAAACTCTGGAGGCCATGCGTGAGAGCCGTTTAGGGATTGGTGTGCTGGATTTTCGCGATGTGGAGCGTTTGTCGATTAAGATAGGTGGACAGGTGCATGGTTTCGACCCGGAGGCGCATTTTGACCGCCAAAAACTCGGCCTCTACGATCGCTTTACCCAATTCACCCTGATCGCCGCGCGTGAAGCTGTGGCACAATCTGGGCTTACTTATTCTGACGAATTGGCCGAAACCTCTGGCGTGGTGTTGGGAACGGCGGCCGGTGGCATGAACACCTGGGATGATAACTTCCGCTCAGTCTATGAGGAGGGCAAAAACCGGGTACATCCCTTCGTGGTCCCAAAGTTGATGACCAATGCAGCCACCAGCCATGTCTCGATAGAGTTCAACCTTCAAGGCCCCTCACTGACGGTTTCAACTGCCTGTGCCAGTTCCAACCATGCGATAGGGCTGGCGTTCCAAATGGTGCGCAGCGGTATGGCCCGGACGATGATTGCTGGTGGATCAGAATCGATGCTGACCTTCGGTGGGATTAAGGCCTGGGAAGGCCTGCGGGTAATGTCTAAAACCGCATGTCGTCCGTTTTCGGCCAACCGTTCTGGCATGGTGCAGGGTGAAGGTGCGGGAGTGTTTGTGTTGGAGACCTATGTCGACGCCAAAGCCCGCGGTGCTGGGATTTTAGCAGAAATCGTGGGTTTTTCCATGACTTCAGATGCCTCCGACATCGTGATGCCGAATAAAGATGGCGCGGCGCGGGCTATGCGCGGGGCTTTGCGGGATGCCAGAATGGATATGAGCGAGATTGGTTATATCAATGCCCATGGCACTGCTACAGCGGCCAATGACAAGACAGAATGCGCGGCTATTGTGGATGTGTTTGGCGGGCATGCAGATCAGCTAATGATCTCTTCTACTAAATCGATGCACGGGCATTTGATCGGGGCCACAGGTGCCGTGGAACTTTTGGCATGCGTCATGGCCTTGCGTGACGGGGTGATTGCGCCAACGCTTGGCTATGAGAGTGCCGATCCGGACTGTGCTTTGGACGTGGTGCCAAATACCGCCCGCGACGCGAAGGTCACGGGCGTGATATCCAATGCATTTGCCTTTGGCGGCATGAATGCGGTCTTGGCTTTGAAAGCCGTTTAGTTTGACATCAAGGCGTTATGACCTGCAGTGAAGCCCTTTAATGATAACTTCAGTATCTCTTGCCGATTTGGCGCGCCTGCGGGCACCATAGTTACTGTGGCTGCATTACCGGCTCGGTAGCCTGCCAAATCTTCTTGGGTCAAACCAATGCGCGCAACACAGCCCATTTGCATGCAAAAGGCGAATGGGTAGGCCTTTGCGTTGGTGTCATCAATCTGGATTTTGAGTTGCGCTGTGAGCAGCGTTTCCAAGGGTGTGATTACATTTGCGCCAGCGACCACAACGCCATTGGGTTCAATAATATTCAGATTAAATTCTGCGACAGGGGTGCCAGGTGCGTTGAGCATCAATTGAAACAATTGACAGGGATCAACCGGACCTTCGGTCTTTACGCAACGCAGGGTCCAATCGCCAAACTGTCCCTTATCATAATAATCCCCAAGACCGGGTTCATTTGCAACAACTTGCCCTGTGCTAAAGTTCTCAGCCGGCGCGGGCGAACCAGCAGTCTGGGACATTACATAGGTTTGAGGGAGCAAAACCAACAATGTGGTTAAGAGCATAGATTTTAAAAGTGACACAAAAACGACCTTTACGATTGAGACTGAAATATTGCAAAAGACCGAGCATCGTTATTCAACAATGTTAGCCGAATTATGCGGGCTGTGATTTTAAGGGCGGTGCTATAATATAATAGCACGGGCTTTGTTGCCAAAGACCTTGCTATTATTATCTCACTGCCGAATTTACCGACCTGTATGTCAGAAGAGCAAATAATTTTTCTGGCGTCAATTGAAATTTAAACCCAAAGGAAAAAATCACGCCCAAAGACGCGGTTTTAAACACGGAAGTATGACATGAATAAGAGTCAAAACACACTTCATCTTAGCTGCCAATTTGTAATATTAGATTACAAAAGTCTATATTTTAGACAAATTTAAAATGAGGGCCAGCCCTTTATAGCTGGTGAATTTTTAGCCTCGTGATCCGGTTTTCGTTGCGGACTACCACTTCGAACCGAAAGCCATAAAACACAAAGACCTGCCCCTCAGCTGGGATCATTTGGGCCTCGTGTATGACCAAGCCCGCTAGAGTGTTGGCCTCCTCATCAGGCAGGTTCCATTCTTGCGCTCGGTTCAAGTCACGGATGGTCATGGCACCATCGACGACCACATGTCCGTCTATGGCCGCTGTCAACACATGGTCGCTGGTGTCAAATTCATCAGTGATCTCGCCAACAATCTCTTCGAGAATATCTTCCAAAGTGATCAAACCTTGCAGGGCACCATATTCATCGACCACCAACGCAAAATGTGTGTGGCGTTTCAAAAACTGCCGCATTTGATCGTCCAGTGGCGTGGTTTCTGGCACGAAGTAGGGTTCCATCGCAACATCAAGTACTTTGAACTGTGCAACGGCTTTGCTGCGTTCTTTGCTATCACGAGTCAATTTTACCATGGCCCGTGCCAAATCCTTGGCATGGATGACACCCACAATATTCTCGGGGTTGCCACGGTAGAGTGGCAGTCGAGTATGTGGGCTCTCTAAACATTGTGACAGGATTTCTTCTGCCGGCAGGGAGACGTCAATCATTTCAATCCCTGATCTGTGTAGCATTATCTCCTCAACGGTGTGGTCTGACAGATCTAATGCGCCCAAAATGCGGTCACGGTCTTCTTTTTGGACCAGACCCTCTTGATGCCCAAGCGTCAAAGCGCCCGCGATTTCCTCACGGACTGCCAAAATATTGATATCAGGATCTGTGGCCACCCCAAAAATCCATAATACTCCTCGCACTAAGATCCTTACAAAACTCACTATGGGCGCGAAGATAAAGACAATGATCGAGATTGGACGCGATACGCGGATTGCAGCACTTTCGGCATTGGTGATGGCATAGGTTTTGGGCAAAACCTCGGCGAAGACCAGAACTAAAAACGTCATGACCAAAGTGGCTAGCACAATACCATTTTCACCCATCATTTGTGTAAACAGCGCGGTGATCAAAGCGGTGGCAAGGATATTGACCAGATTGTTGCCCAGCAACACAGATCCGATCAATCGTTCGTTGTCATTGGTGACCTTTAAGGCAAGAGCCGCACCGGCTGAGCCCTTGTTGGCCTTGGCTTGTAACTTGCTGCGAGATGCGGCGGTCAATGCGGTTTCAGAGCCGGAGAAAAACCCTGATAATATCAAAAGTACAAAGATCGCCCCAGCTGTGATCCAAAACCCACTACCAAATTCAAACTGTTCCATCACGCGCCTGTTTTTTGAGGCCGCGCCAAAGGATGATGCTCCAGCACCAGCTTGCGCAGCCGTTCATATTGGATATGCGTATAAATCTCGGTTGTAGCAATGTCTGCATGACCTAAAAGTGTCTGAATCGATCTCAAATCAGCGCCGCCGGCCAATAAATGCGTTGCAAATGCATGGCGCAGGCTATGCGGAGTGACTTTCTCAGCGTTTACCCCGGCCATGAGAGCCAGTTTTTTAATCTGTTGAAAAAACCAAATTCGGGTCAAATGACCTTGTTTGCCACGTGACGGAAAAAGGAAGGTGGATTTTGTATGCGCTTCATCTTGATCGCGGACGGACAGCCAGAGGATTACCGCGTCGCGCGCACCGGGTGAGAGGGGCACCATACGCTCCTTGCCGCCCTTGCCGCGCACCAAAATCATGTCTGGATTGCCACGCACCGCTGCCACAGGCAGGCTCACCAGTTCTGTCACCCGCATGCCCGTGGCGTAAAGAAGATCCATGAGGCAGGTTAGCCGCATTTTATCTGCGCGCTGTTTGGGCATGGTATGGGCGGTTTGCAGCAGTTGCTCCACCTCCTGAAGGCTCAAAGATTTCGGTAAGCGTTTGTCTTTGCGGGGACCACGTACTTGAATGGCGGGATTGTCCTTACGCAGTTCTTCCTCGAAGGCAAATCGGTAGAGCTGTTTGATCGAGGATAAGCGGCGGGCCTTTGTGGCGGTGGCAAGTCCAATCGCCTCGCATTGCACCAGATAGTCTTCCACCATGGCCCGATCTGCGGTGGCAAAGCCCGCACCGCGGGACTCTAGAAAACTCAGGAAGTCTTTAAGGTCTCGGCCATAGGCTTCTAGCGTGTTGCGCGCTGCGCCCAATTCGGCGGCTTGCGCCTCTAGAAAATTTGAAACCCACAGAATGCTCATCTGTCGGTGGCCAAAATCATGAATTCCATGGACAATTGTTGAGCCAACGGTGTGAGCCCCATCGCGCGGTAAAGCGATATGGCCTCAAAAAATGCGGCGTCGTTGCCATCCAGCGCGTCAGAGATCAACCGCATGGCGCGCAGCATGTTGGCAGAGCGAAACGGTATGGAGGCGAAAATATCACTGTCGAATTGCGCCATCAGCGTCTGATAGCTGTTGGTTGAAACCTGTGGATTATAGCTGTGCAGCCGTGCCATTGTTGCGGAAAAACCCATGGTATTTGCGCTAGCCAGCACCTGCATTTGAAATAAAATACCATCGTTTTCAGTTACTTCACCAAATTTCATCAGCTTATTTGCCCAGGCCCGTGCAAGAGGTGCGGCGAGTTTTCGATCTCGCATCAATGTCCATAATGCCAGTAATTCGTCACTTGGATCGATGATTGGATCAGTTAGAGCACGATCCAAATTTTGCACGGCCAAGACCCGATCCCATACGCCACCAGAGGCGGAGGGTTGGCTGGATTTGTACCGTTCCAATAGCTGCGCTGCAGGGAGGCTTCCAACTGCGCCTAAGCGCTCTGCGGCTTCAATTTGTTGCTTCCAACCCGCGGATGCACTCAAATCGGAAGGGATGAACTTGAGGGGCAATGTCTGCGTGGAAACCGGTTGTCCGACGCTGGCGCGCAGCTTAAATTCCAACGCGGTCAAGCTGATTGGGTCTGGCAGTGGCAGGCTTAGGACATCGGCCAGTTCTGGATCAAGATCAGCCGCCAAAAGAGCTGATGTAGTGGGCGAGAAGGCCCCCAAAGTATTTAAGGTGAAGTAATTCAAAACAGCCGTGTCCCAAGATCCAGCCCGCGCATGGCAATAGACTTGCAGCGCCTCATTGTTGGATAAATGTCGCGCTGCATTGAGCTGGCTGCACATGTGCTCGACGTTATCGGTCAGCAATGCGGCCTCTGCAAAAAGAGCAAAACTTTCCAAACTGTTGATCTCTGATTGACCCAACAGGCTATAAGCGGCGTGCACTGCGCCACGATTCAGCAACGTCCAAACCCTTACGCCTAATACGGCATCATCCCCCAGAGATTCAGCCAGTAAAGCGCGCAACAATAGATCTTCGGCGGCTGGCAGCCCTGGCTCAGACAATGACCCAATGATTTGGGTCAAGGAGTTGGGGTCAATATCCGTCCAAAAATCTTGCGGTATCCCGGAAATTTTAACGGGGATAAGGCCGTAGGATTTGGCAACCGGTGCGTCCAGTTCAATAACTGTAATGTCGTCAAAAACCGCCCCACTTGTGGGGTCTTTAACAATCAGGGTTTTTTCGCTCAAAGTTGTGAGACTGGGTTGCGATAGCCAATCAATCGCTGAAATGGGCGCATTGGATTGAGCCAATAGGGGCACAGTCCAAAGCATGAGAGTGATGGTCAAAGCATGGCGCATATTATTTGATATCCAGATCAAGGGGTAGTTCAATGGCGTGAACGCCAGTAGAAAAATCGAAGCCGACCATTGGTCCTACATAGGCGAATGCCACAAATGCTATGCCCGCTAACACCAATAAGTAGAAAAAATATTTAAATAATCTTACCATGGTGAAGAGTTTTCCTTTGATGCAATATTTGCTTATGGTCTTTTTGTAACAATCGCGCCATTGAAGATACAAGGCAAGTTAATCTTAAGACGTGGAATAAGACAGATGTCGCTCAATAAAACAGTCGTTCTGGTCGGTATGATGGGCTCCGGCAAAACTGCGGTAGGCAAAGCTTTGGCGGCAGAGCTCAACGTTGCCTTTATGGATTCGGATCATGAGATATCTGTGGCGGCCAACCGAAGTATTGCTGAGATATTCGAACGTGATGGCGAGGCTTTTTTTCGCTCGGCGGAATCGAAAGTTATTGAGCGGTTGTTGTTTGGAGCGCCTAGCGTTTTGTCGACCGGGGGGGGCGCCTTCATGTCGGCTTACAACCGGGCTTTGATCTCGGACCTCGGGGTATCAGTATTTTTAAAAGTTGATCTGGAGCTGTTGTGGGAGCGGGTGCGCAGCAATGACACCAGACCTTTGCTTAAAACACCGAACCCAAAAGCCTCGCTTACACAAATTTTTGAAGATCGTGAAGAGCAATACAAGTTGGCTGATGTGAGCGTCATGTCAAATGCCAGCTGCTCCATCGCACAGACCATGCAAAATATATTAGAGGCCTTGGCGCAGCTACCTGATGTTTTAAGCCCACGAGGAGACTAATCATGACTGTGTGTGTACATGTGCCATTGGGCGCACGGGCCTATGACATTCATATTGGCCAAGGCCTTTTAGGCCAAGCTGCAAGCTATATAGCGCCGTTTTTACAGCGGCCCAAAGTTGTGATTGTTACTGATAGTAACGTTGCGTCGCTACATCTGGCAACGTTGACTGCATCATTGGACGAGGCCGGAATCCGGCATGCTGGCTTGACTTTACCTGCGGGTGAAAGCACTAAAAGCTGGCCTTTTCTCATAGAAACTGTTGATTTTTTTCTGAATGAAAAGGTCGAGCGCCGGGATGTAGTAATTGCTTTGGGCGGCGGGGTAATTGGGGATTTGGTTGGTTTTGCTGCGGCCGTTCTGCGGCGTGGGGTGCGGTTTATCCAAATGCCCACCAGCCTATTGGCGCAGGTCGACAGCTCTGTTGGCGGCAAAACTGGGATCAATGCGGCACAGGGCAAAAATCTAATTGGCGCCTTTCACCAACCCAGCTTGGTTCTGGTCGATATCGATGCGCTAAACACTTTGATGCCACGCGATTTTCTGGCAGGCTATGGCGAAGTGGTCAAATATGGCTTGCTTGGCAATGCAGCATTTTTCGAATGGCTGGAAGTCAATGGACCCTCTTTGGCGTCAGGTGATACCCAGGCTCGGATTGAGGCGGTTCGGATCTCTTGTCAGATGAAAGCCGATATAGTGGTGCGGGATGAGACCGAGCAAGGTGATCGTGCTTTGCTGAATTTGGGCCATACCTTTTGCCATGCTCTGGAAGCGGCGGTGGGTTATTCGGATCGGTTGCTGCATGGTGAGGGCGTGGCCATTGGCTGCGCTATGGCGTTTGAGACATCTGCGCGATTGGGGCTTTGTTCACAGGAAGCCCCGTCACGAGTACGCGCGCATCTCAAAGCCATGGGTATGAAGGTGGATATTTCCGATATTGACGGCGATATGCCCGATTCTGCCGCGCTGTTGGCATTGATGGGGCAGGATAAAAAGGTTGTTGGAGGTCAGTTGAATTTCATCATGGCCCGCGCCATCGGCCAATCATTTTTGACGTCTGAGGTGCCGCCTGAGGTAGTCTTGTCCGTCTTGCAAGATGCAACAGGCTTTGGCGCAGAATAAGCTCTGCGCAAAAGCGAAAAATTCAAAACGGGATTTCATCGTCCAGATCAGCAGATGGGGTCGGACTGTTGTAGCCGCCACCTTGGCTACCGCCGTCTTGGTCAGCCATGTAACCGTCTTGGTTGCCACCAACTTGGCCACCGTCGTTGCGACTATCAAGCATGGTCAATTCTGAGCGATAAGGGCGCAAGACAACTTCAGTTGTGTATTTGTCCTGACCGGATTGGTCCTGCCATTTGCGGGTTTCCAATTGGCCTTCAAGATAGACTTTTGAGCCTTTGCGCAGATATTGCTCAGCCACCCGAACCAAAGGCTCAGAGGTAATAGACACGCGGTGCCATTCGGTGCGCTCTTTACGCTCCCCGGTGTTCTTGTCTTTCCAGTTCTCGGAAGTCGCGACCGAGAAGTTGCACACTTTGCCACCGCTTGGAAAGTTGCGCACTTCGGGATCTTGTCCCAAATTTCCGATGATGATGACTTTGTTTACTGATCCGGCCATGGCCATTGCCCCCAAGTTGTTGCCTTAGAAACCCAGCATTAATACTGGATTTTTGTTAAATTTTGTCAAGTCGAAATGCTCAAAAATTGGCATACCATTTCAGTCATATATCTCTGGAACTGCGCCATGGTGCAACCGTCAATCTGGCAAAAACGTGGCTTTTTGTAATTTTGCCTGTTGGGATATTGCGGTTTGATCCGACGTTAAAACGGCCATATCTATGGTGCAGCAATTCTTTTAAATGCACTCTATTCTGCTGCCATTTTGATCACTGGCTCCATACGGGCCAAAATATCATCGGACAAATGACATTTGATTTGATGGCCGGCCGGCAATTGACGCACCACTGGCACTTCAATATCGCACAGTCCGCCAGGAACCTCTGCCTTCCAACCACAGCGGGTTTGGAATGGACAACCGGAGGGGGGATTCATCGCCGATGGAATGTCACCTTCAAGCACGATGTGCTTTTTCTGAATCGAGGTGTCAGCAATCGGCACCGCACTGAGCAGAGCCTCGGTATAGGGGTGATAGGGTGGTTGAAACACTTGCTCAGTTGTGCCCATTTCCACCACATGGCCGAGATACATCACTAATACGCGGTCGGATAGATAGCGCACAATCGACAGATCATGGCTGATGAACAGTAATGTGGTCTTATGTTTGCGCTGAATTTCCATCAACAGATCTGTAACCGCCGCTTGCACAGATACATCCAAAGCCGACACTGGCTCATCCGCCACCACGATCTTAGCGTCCCCAGCAAAGGCGCGGGCAATCCCAACTCGTTGTTTTTGCCCACCAGACAGCTGACGCGGCATACGATCGGCAAATTCACGTGGCAATTTCACTAGATCTAGAAGCTCGAGCATCCGTTCCGTACGCTCTGCGGCAGAATTTCCAATCCGGAACAGCTCCAGGGCGCGCACGATTTGGCTGCCCACAGTCATGGATGGGTTCAGCGTATCAAAGGGATTTTGGAACACCATCTGTATATCAGCAACAGTTTTTGTGTCGCGATCCTCTATAGAAATGCCTTCGATGTTTTTACCTTCGAATAATACTTCACCTTCAGTAGCAGTCTCCAATCCCATCAAAACCTTAGCAAATGTAGACTTGCCACAGCCAGATTCACCAACAATAGCAAGCGTTTCGGACTCGCGGGCTTCAAAGCTCAGGGTTTCATTGGCCTTCACAACCTTCTTATTGCCACCGCCAAACAGCGCATTTGCAGCCACTTCATAGTATTTTTTTAGATTTTCAATCTTGAGCATGACGCGGCCCGGTTCGGCTTTGATCTTCTGTTCTGCCAATTTCAGCGGCGCATCCCAGTCAATCTTGCTCCACTTCAGGCAGCGCGAGCTGTGGCGGTCTCCGTGTGGAACGGTTTCCATGCGGATTGGGCCTTGATCGCAATAGCCAGCCTGAAAATACTCACAGCGTGGGCCAAAGTTACAGCCATTCGGCCGCTCATGTGGCAATGGGAAATTGCCTGGAATGGCTACTAAGGGGCGGTCATTTTTATCAGCGCCGGGCAGGGGGATCGAGCGAAACAGCGCCTGCGTATAGGGGTGCTGCATTTTGTCGAAAACATCTTCGATACGGCCCGTTTCCACCGCTTCACCGGAGTACATCACACAAATTCGGTCACAGGTTTCCAAGATTAGTCCAAGATTGTGCGAGATAAATAGCATCGAGGTGCCGTATTTTTTGCCTAAATCCTTTACCAATTTTACCACAGCGGCCTCAACTGTCACGTCCAGCGCTGTTGTAGGTTCATCGAGAATCAATAGGTTTGGCTTCGACATAAGTGCCATGGCAATCACAATGCGTTGCTGCTGGCCGCCAGAAAGCTGATGCGGAAAGGATTTCATAATCCGTTCTGGATCTGGAAGTTTGACATCGGTGACAACTTCCAAAGCCCGCGCATATGCGTCTTGCTTGCTGATCCCTTCATGGATCATCGGCACTTCCATCAACTGCTGGCCGATTTTCATGGCGGGATTGAGGGATGCCATCGGTTCTTGATAGATCATCGCGATCTCAGAGCCACGAATTCCGCGCAGCTTTTCCGGGCTCATCAGATTGAGGTCTTGGCCTTTGAATTTGATTGTCCCGCCGACCACCCGACCATTCACGCCAAGATCCTGCATCACTCCAAGGGCCACGGTGGATTTACCACAGCCAGATTCGCCGACTAGAACCATAGCCTCTCCGGGTTGAACCGTGCAACTGAAATCCATAACCGCTGGAATTTCGTTTAGCCGCGTGAAAAAAGAAATTGAAAGCTGTTCTATTTCAAGGATAGGGCCTTCATATTCTTGCTTTACCATTGAATTAATCCCTCAAGCTTTCTTCTCGCAAACCATCGGCCAATAGGTTTAGACCGAGAACTAAACTCATCAGGCAAAAGGCTGGCACTAATACTGGTGCTAGGTAGACAGATAACAATTTGCGCCCAGCGTTTATGGTCGTACCCCAGTCTGGGCTTTCTGATTCGAGGCCAAGTCCGAAAAAGCCAAGCGTTCCCAGAAGGATAGTAGCATAGCCAATGCGCAAGCAGAAATCTACAATCAGTGGGCCTCGCACATTCGGTAAAATTTCCCAAAGCATTATATACCAAGGCCCTTCGCCGCGGGTTTGTGCTGCGGCCACATAATCTCGGGTTTTTACGTCCAAGGTCAGGCCCCGCACAATCCGAAACACGGTTGGGGAGTTGACGAAGACCACTGATACGAAGACTACTAATATCTCGGATGGCACATCAAAAAGATCCAAAAGTGGTGGTAAGATTGTAATTGCGGTGCCTGATTCAGATACCAAACTCAAATACAGCCAAATTGCAATGACCATCATGATAGGAAATTTCAAGGTTAGAAAATTTGGTTTTAAACGGTTTTTAGAATATTGTGCCACAGCTACAAAGATCACCGGAAACACAAATAGAACTATAGCCAAATAGTTTGGCAAGCCCGATTCAATAATCTCCGGCGTCACGAGTAAGAAAAACAGCAAGATCACTGGAAATGCTAAAACCATATTTGACAGGAAGCTCAGTACTGTGTCCAACCGCCCGCCGAAATAGCCCGCAGGCAAGCCTAGCGTGATGCCGACCATAAAAGCAAATATTGTGGCTGCCGGTGCAATCACGATTACAATGCCGCTGCCCACAATGGCTCGGCTAAACACGTCTCGTGCCAGCGTATCGCCACCAAACAGGTAGTAGGGGTAGTCCCCAGCCTCAGCTCCTCGCAACGGAATGCCTGGATGTTTATTTTTCATACCGGAGACTTGGCCCAATGGGTCATGGGTGGCGATCATATCAAAGCCTGCGCCAAACAGCGCAGTGAATGCCCAAAACAAAACCAAAGTGAGACCGATCATACCAATTGGGCTGTCAAACAGTTTTCCATAAAGTCCCAAGCTGCGTTTGAAGTAGATTGAGAGTGCAAAGGTAACTCCCAAGGCTATCCAAGTCGGGGTCAGTTGTTTTGAAATTGCGCCTACGATGCCGGTAGTTTCTGGGGCCACGAACAGCCCAACAATCAGGTAGACCGAAAACAGTGCGAGCGCAGCATAAAACGCGCCCCAAACCAGCTTTAAAATCAGTTCTGCGGAAATTTGAAATAGGCCGATTCCTGCGACTAAGCCAACGATTAGACAGGCCACCAAAGACAGCCACATATTGCCCAGGGCCATTATAGAAAAGGGCGCCAACCCTGTGAGGCTCAAAAGCCAAATCATAAGGCCAATAAAAGCTGTTGGCCCCATTAGGGCGATTGATGGTGGCGTGGGGTTCAGCAGGGTTGGCCCATCAGCACGCGAAAACCCTCGTGCAATGGCCGCTACTGCAAAAAGAAAGAATGCAGACAATGCAGTCAGGAAAAACGGATTGATGTAAGCCCCAAAGGTGCCGGTCCAGGTGAGATTTTGCATGGATCTGGTCTCCTTAAGAAATGCGAATGCGAGGGTTTAAGAAGACATATCCAATGTCAGAGATGAGCTGCGTTAACAAAACAACAACAACGCCTACTACAGAAACAGCAAGCAACAAATCTATATCGTTATTGCTGGCCGCTTGCACCAGAACCCAGCCAAAGCCTTTAAAGTTGAACAAGACTTCAACAATCACTACGCCGTTCAACAGCCATGGAATTTGTAGCATAATGACGGTGAACGGAGCAATCAAGGCATTGCGCAGCGCGTGTTTCAAAACAATATTGGCAAAGCTGACACCCTTAAGCCGCGCTGTGCGGATGTATTGTGCGGTCATTACTTCAGCCATCGAAGCGCGGGTCATGCGTGCAATATATCCCATACCATACAAAGAAATTGTGATTACTGGTAGTAAAAAGTTTTCGAGGGTTGCATGGTCCATTGCGGAAGTTGCCGACCCTTTGAACCATTTAAGGCCAACGGCGGAAGACGTGAAAACCGCAATGAAGATAACTCCTGAAACATATTCAGGAGTTGCGGTGGTCACTATAGCTCCCGTCGATAAGGTTCTATCAAGCTGAGAACCCTCTCGCATCCCGGCCATAACCCCAAGAATTAACGCACTCGGAATCATCACCATCAACACCCAAAACATGAGTTTCCCCGTGAGAGCAAGTCGCGTAGTGACAATCTGAGAGACAGGCTCTTTAAAGCGACTAGAAAATCCCCAATGCCCCTGGATAACACCACAATATTTCGCAGAATTTTCCAATATGGCACCATGATTAGAGCAGCGGCCACGGGTCTTGCCGTCAATGCCCTTAATTACGTAGCCGGGCAGAACACCAAGCCACTCGCCATAATTTTGTAATTTACCTTGGGTATATCCGCGGTTGCCTAAATAGCTCGCTACTTCGGCATCAGACATCCTAAAATTACCTTCATTTTTGGCAAGTTTTTCCAAATTTGGATACAGATTTGTCATAATAAATACAATAAAAGTAAGGCAAATAGCTGTCAGCAGCATTACACCTGTTCGACGTAGGATAAACATCCCCATGGTGTGCGTTCCCATCATTTAATTTTATGACATAGTCTTGTTAGTCACAGAAAAGCCGCCCCTAAGCATAGGAACGGCTTCAATGTTTACAGCTAATTAGGCTGCATGGCCCCATTTGTAGATTTGTGGAAGATAGGCTATGTGCATATCAACACCGACCAGACCTTCAACGTGGTGGCGCTGAACATAGCGCCAATATGGTTGACAGGTGACACCTTCTTCGATGATCAGGGCTTGTATTTTGCCCATCACAACCCGGCGCTCGTCTGCATTTGCCAAAGAGTTGGCCTCTGCTAGTAGGCCATCAAATTCGGCATTGCTCCACGCGAACTCATTCCAAGCTTCGCCAGAACGGTAGGCCAAACCAAGAACCTGAGTACCCAAAGGACGGTGGTTCCAGTTGGTGGCTGAATATGGGAATTTAGCCCAGTCATTCCAGAACGTGCTGCCAGGCATCAAAGTCCGCTTAACTTTTATTCCTGCTGCACGCAGCTGAGCAGCTACGGAGTCGCAAGTGTCTTTCCAGAAACCAGAATCCAATGAGCGCAGTTCATGTTCAAAATCGCCATGCCCGGAGGCATTCATTAGCTCTTTTGCTTTGACTGGATCAAAGGGTGCCCGTCTCACATCGGGATTGTACTCGGGGTGGATCGGGCCGACGTGGCAGTTATCAGCCGCGACACCTAAGCCTGAAATCCCCAGTTCTGTTAAAACTTCGTTGTCAACGGCCATTGCCAAAGCTTGTCGCACCATTTTGTTTTCATAAGGTGCATGATCTTGGTTCGGACGTACAACGAGAGTAGCACCAGATGCTACCTGTGATTTGACGAGTCCCAAAGCATCATACAATTCAACAAACTCACCAACACTTTCCCAGTTGAGGTCAAACTCTTCAGCTTCAAAGCCTGCCATGTGGGTTGCAGGATCATTGCCATAGTCAATGAATTCGATACGGTCTACATAACCGCCTTTACCAGCAGCGTAGCCCCACCATTCAAAACCTTCATTACGAACGATTGACGCCTTTACGCCAACTTCCAAGTTTTCTGGCAACATGAAGCCTGTGCCGATTGGGTTTGAAACCATGGTTTCGACCGTAAACGACTTGTGTACTATTTGTGCAGGGTAATCTGCCATGCCAGGGACAATTGTGATATCAGGCTGCAAAAGGTTGAGATGCACCGTAGACGCATCTACGACTACTATAGCGCCCTCGCGGGCTTTTCCAGTATCGCCATCCACTAGGGATGCCATGCGTCCCGCCATGGAATTACCTTCAAGACTCTTGTCACACCAACCAATAATGTTTCGTGCAACATCTTCAGCAGTGAAATCGTCGCCATTGTTCCACTTAACGCCTTCACGAATTTTCAACACATATTGTGTCGCATCGGCGTTTGCTTCCCAGCTTGACAGCAACATCGGTTTGAAGGAGCCGTCGCTATTATACTCTACCAAATACTCCAACCAACCTGCTGAAAAAATCGAAATCTGCGTCCAGTCATGGGTTCGTGGATCCTTCATGGCTTTGACGTCCATCTGCATACGGATGGTACCGCCCATTTTGGCATGTCCGCCAGCTACAGCAGGGGCGTCGAGGCCCAGCAATCCGTAGGCTGCAACGGTGGACACACCCAAAGCCGTTGCCCGCGAAATGAATTCGCGGCGGTCAAGTTTGCCAGCTTTTTCTTCCGAAGCATACATTTCTGCTGCCGGATGCATAAAATTATTATCTTGGGTCATCTTTTTCTCCCTGTGACACATAATAGTCTCGATGGAGCCAAATGCCGTGTCGTTCGAACGACGTTCTTACATTAGACCCAACTGGCTTCTATTCAGGCTCATAAAGCGGGATAGGTCAACGGTAAGTTTCGACAATCTGGGTAAATAAGCGACATATAACTGTCGTAAAATTCAATTATATGGGTTGACAGACTAACGTTCGAATGTGTTGCCAAGCTTTGGGATGATCTTTTACTTAAGTTATAAAGCTGTCGAAAGAAATGGGACTGGAAATGAAAGCCGGATTTAGGCCAGCCTGTTATAGTTGATCAGCGGCAATACTGCGCCAATCGCCCATGCGTTTGCGAAACCAAGTCCGTTGGCGTTTGGCATATTGGCGAGAGGCTGTCACGGCAAACGCCTTGGCATGTTCCAAACTATACTGTCCATGAAGATACGCGATCATCTCTGGTGCACCGATGGCCTGTGATGATTGTAAATCTGGATCCCAATTCTCTAAGTTGGCCTGCGCTTCGTCCAAGGCGCCTGCATTAATCATCATGTCAAACCGAAGTGCTAAGCGCGCGTTGAGCCATTCAACCGGGCTGGCCAGATGTAGCGCATCGCAGTTGTTTAGCGCCATCATGGGCGGCGCAGTCTGGGCGTGCCATTTAATAATTGATTGCCCTGTGGCTTGCAATACCTCCCAAGCCCGCGACACCCGCATTGGATTTTGCACATCGATCTTTGATTTTGTTGCCGCATCCAAGGCCTCAAGCATGTGGGAGATTTGACCGTTGGCCAGTAATTGTGCGGAGCTTGCGCGTATGTCATTGGGGGTGGGCGGAATATCTGCCAAGCCTTCGGTCAATGCTCTGAAATACAGCCCCGTTCCGCCAACAATAATTGGCCGTTGACCCGAAACTAGGATGGGCGCGATGTCGCGCAACCAATCGCCGACAGAATAACTGGCCTGATTGGACACATGGCCATAAAGCAAATGTGGGGCTTGCCATTCCTCTTGCATACTGGGACGCGCGGTGAGAATGCGCCATCCATCATAAACCTGCAAAGCATCGGCATTCACAATTACTCCGCCCAGTTCTGCTGCGATTTTGAGGGCCAAAGCCGATTTGCCACTGGCCGTCGCACCGGCAATTAAGATGGGGCGGTATTGGTCGAGGGTTGAGATCACTGTTTGAGCCTGCATTTTAGCTTATTTCCGCTTTTTTTCATTCGTCACGCAACACGCCGTTGCTCTTACCATAGTTTTCCGACATCTTGGCTAAAATTCAGATGAGGGCATAATGCAAGATACTCCTGTTTCTCTAGGTCATTTCAAGCGTGTTTTGTTGAAAATCTCCGGTGAGGCCCTTATGGGCGATCAGGGCTACGGATTACATCCCCCAACAGTAGAACGTATCGCGGCAGAAGTGAAAACTGTTCACGACATGGGGGCCGAGATTTGTATGGTCATTGGCGGCGGCAATATTTTTCGCGGTCTACAAGGCTCTGCACAGGGGATGGAACGCACCACTGCGGATTATATGGGCATGTTGGCCACCGTAATGAACGCATTGGCGATGCAAAGCTCGTTGGAAGAGCAAGGTATCCACACACGGGTTGTATCTGCCATTCCAATGGATCAAGTCTGCGAACCCTATATTCGCCGCCGAGCCGTGCGGCATTTGGAGAAAAAACGCGTTGTCATTTTCGCTGCTGGCACAGGCAACCCATATTTCACCACAGATACAGCCGCCACACTGCGCGCCAGTGAAATGGCCTGCGAAGCCATCTTCAAAGGCACACAGGTTGATGGTATTTACGACAAAGACCCCAATCTACATTCAGACGCCGTGCGCTACGATACTGTGACCTATGATGAAGTTTTGCAAAAGCGTCTTAAAGTCATGGACGCCTCAGCCATCGCGCTTGCCCGTGACAACAACCTGCCGATCATCGTATTTTCACTTGATGAACCGGGGGGATTTAGAGGTATATTGTCAGGCAAAGGCACCTACACCAAGGTTCACGGATAACCTAAGTAAGAAAGAATAATAATGTCGGATGACCCTTTAGATATTGATGTTGACGATCTGCAACGCCGTATGGATGGAGCCATGTCTTCACTGAAAACAGAATTTGCCTCTCTGCGCACCGGTCGCGCCAGTGGCTCTATTCTCGATCCGGTCATGGTGGATGCCTATGGTCAGATGACCCCGATCAACCAAGTTGGCACGGTAAACGTGCCGGAATCTCGGATGGTAACGGTGAATGTTTGGGACAAAGCTCTTGTGGGCAAGGTGGAAAAAGCAATTCGTGAGAGTGGCTTGGGTATCAATCCACAAACCAATGGCACCATCATCATGCTGCCGATCCCGGAATTGAACGAAGAACGGCGCCGCGAGTTGACCAAAGTCGCTGCAGGCTATGCCGAACATTGCCGTGTATCGATTCGCAATGTGCGCCGCGACGGCATGGACAAAATCAAAAAAGCCAAAGGCGCGGGCATGTCGGAGGACGACCAAAAGCTCTGGGAATCTGAGGTGCAATCGATGACGGATGCTCAAATTAAATTGATTGATGTAGCTTTGGAAGTGAAACAAGCCGAAATCATGATGGTTTAAAGTGGTGCTCTGAATGTCCCAAGCTGCGGATCATGTCGCGATAATAATGGATGGTAATGGCCGTTGGGCGCAACAGCGCGGTAAGCCGCGTCTGGTGGGACATCGCGCTGGGGCCCGTCGTGTTCGCGAAATTTTGGAGGCCTGTCCGAGTGCGGGGGTGAAATACCTAACCGTTTTCGCTTTCTCAACCGAGAACTGGAAGCGCACGCAGGTGGAGGTCAGTGGTTTGATGCTTCTGTTCAAGCGCTATATTAGGCGCGAAACTCAAGCACTGATTGATGATGGTGTGCGGGTGCGGTTTATTGGGGACCGTATGAAGCTGGACAAGGTGTTGGTGAGTTTGATGGATGAACTTGAGCTCCTAACTTCTCAAAACTTTGTTGTTAATCTGACAGTCGCCTTGAACTACGGTGGCCGTGATGAGGTCACTCGTGCCGCACAACGTATGGCGCGTGATGTCGAAACCGGCAAATTGGCGGCAAAAGATGTGACAGCTGAGGTGCTGGCAGGGTTTCTTGACACGCATTTTCTGCCCGACCCCGATCTTGTAATACGCACCAGCGGCGAAGCACGGATTTCAAACTTCCTACTGTGGCAATCGACCTATGCGGAATATGAGTTTGTCGACACACTATGGCCAGATTTCACGGCCAATGAATTTAACCAATTGCTTGCCAAATTTGGCAAACGCGAACGCAAGTTTGGAGCCGTTTTAGCATGAGCCAAGAAAAATGGGCCGATTTGCCTCAGCGTTTTACCTCTACTGTGGTGATGTTGATCATCTTCGCAGCGGCGCTTTATCTGGGCCTAATGGGTATTTTGCTGCTTGGCTTTGTGGGCGTTTTGGTCATGCAATGGGAATTGGCGCGGATGTTTGGCCTATCAGGACGCCGTCTCTTGGCCGTAACCTCGGTGGCCGTCTTGGGCTGGTTGCCGATGGTGGTGCAGCCGGGGATATTGTTTGCAGGCATGACTTTGCCAGCCGTCGCAGGGTTTTTGCCCATTATGATTGGTGCTGCTTTGGTCAAGCAACACCGGGGCATTTATGTGGGCTATGGCGCGCTCTTGACCCTCGGCATGGTTGGCTTTTGGCACCTTGCTTTGAATTTTGGCAGCTTTGGCATCGCTATTTTGGCGGCTGTGGTGATTTTATCAGATATCGGCGGGTATATTGCCGGCCGTATGATCGGTGGTGCGAAGTTTTGGCCGTCGATTAGCCCAAAAAAAACCTGGAGTGGGACCATCGCTGGTTGGGTGCTGGTTGCCGGCTTGGGTTTTGTTCTCATGCAATATTCAGGTGCTGCTTGGATGGTTCCCGTGGCCGTCGCCGTGGCGTTTGGCGCACAGATGGGTGATATCGCTGAAAGCTGGGTAAAACGTCGGGTTAGTGTCAAAGACAGCTCGCAATTGATTCCTGGCCATGGTGGTTTTCTGGATCGGTTTGATGGGTTTATTGGAGGCGCTGCAGTGCTTGGGATCATCACGGCATTGTTTTTGAATTGATGCGACGCATTTCGATATTTGGGGCGACCGGATCCATCGGGCAAAACACGCTTGATTTGGTGCGTCGGGACAAAAACTCCTACAAAATAGTGGCACTGACGGGTGGCCGTAATATCGCACAGCTGGTCGGAGATGCCCGTGAATTTCACCCTGACGTGGTGGTGACGGCCTTTCCTGAGCTGCTGCCGGCCTTGAAAGAAGGCGTTTCGGGGCTAAAAATAGAGGTTGCAGCGGGTGATTTGGCGATCTCTGAAGCGGCAGACCGCCCTGCGGATTGGATTATGTCGGCTATTGTTGGCATTGCGGGCCTGGTGCCAAGCTTGAACGCGGTGCGACAGGGTGTGACATTGGCTTTGGCCAATAAGGAATCGCTGGTTACTGCTGGCCCTTTGCTTTTGGCGCAGGCGGCAGAGAATGGGGCTGTTATTCTACCGGTTGATAGTGAACATTCAGCAGTATTTCAGGCGTTGCTGGGCGAAGATATAGCCAGTGTTGAGCGGATCATCATCACCGCAAGTGGGGGCGCTTTCCGAGATTGGCCTCAGGCAGATCTGGCACATGCCACCCCAGCACAGGCCCAAACCCATCCCAATTGGTTGATGGGGCGAAGAATTACCATCGATAGTGCATCTATGTTTAATAAAGCTATGGAATTAATTGAAACAAAAGAATTTTTTGGTATAGATGAGGCGAGTATTGAAACTATAATACACCCGGAAAGCTTGATTCACGCCATCGTAGGCTTCAACGATGGTGGCATGATGGCCCATGTGGGGGCGCCCGATATGCGCCACGCCATTGGCTTTGCCTTGAATCACCCCAAACGCCAGCACCTTGATGTGGCGCGGTTGGATTTCACCACCATTGGCCAGTTTCGGTTTTTTGCGGCCGATGAGGCGCGCTACCCTGCACTTCGTTTGGCGCGGGAAGTTATGTGCAAGGGACATCTTTGGGGCGCTGCCTTTAATGCGGCCAAAGAGGTTGCATTGGATCGCTTTATAGGCTCTGAAATCGGCTTTTTGGATATGGCGCAACTGGTAGAGGCGGTGTTACGAGAGTTGGATCACGTAGGAGATTTAAATACAGCATCTCGCGATTTGCAAGATATCTTGCAGGTCGATCAGGCGACACGCGAGTTAGCGAGGACTTTAGATGTTTGATATTGCGGCGCTCTCCGCCTCGTTTGGTGGCTTTATCTGGGTGGTGTTCTTTTTTGTATTGGCGCTCTCAATCATAGTGGCTGTGCATGAGTATGGCCATTATATTGTCGGGCGTTGGTGCGGTATCCATGCTGAGGTTTTCTCGGTTGGCTTTGGCTCTGTGTTGCTATCGCGGGTGGACCGCCATGGCACACGCTGGCAGATTGCAGCGTTGCCTTTTGGGGGCTTTGTTAAATTTAGAGGTGATGCGGATGCGGCCAGTGCGCCTAATGGGCCTATTTTACTGGGCCTTGATCCGGTTGAACTACGACGCACCATGCATGGTGCGCCCATCTGGGCAAGAGCAGCCACTGCGGCGGCGGGGCCTGTATTCAATTTCATCCTCTCAATCATACTATTTTGCGCTTTGTTCATGTGGCAGGGACAGTTTACCGATAGCCTTAAGATTGCCACATTGTCTCCCACACCGAGCGTGAATGCCTTACAGGTTGGCGATGAGATCACAGCGCTGAATGGGCTTGAGGTTACAAATTTTGAGGATTTTGTGACAGCTGGCCAAGATGTTACAGCGCCGGTACGCTATACGGTTCTTCGCGAGGGCCGCTGGGTTGAGGCTTGGGGTCCGGTGCCCTTTCCGGCTTTGGTGGCGCAAGTTCAACCGCGTTCGGCGGCTATTGAAGCCGGCATTGAAGCAGGTGACGTAATCATCCGAATTGACGGAAAAAACGTCAACGGGTTCGGCGATCTCCAGATAGCGGTTGCGGCGGCTGATGCGGATGAGATGCTGTTTTCGGTTTGGCGGGCAGGGACGGAGTTTGACGTTGTTTTGACATCGCGCCCCGTGGCCATTCCGGGACTGGATGGCAGTTTTGAAAATCGCCGTTTGGTGGGAATTACAGGCGGGTTGTTTTTTGAACCAGGGATCGAGCCGCTGCCTTTTGGCACTGCAATTACAGCCGCTGTGGAGCGCACTTGGTATATCATCACAGTGTCTTTGGCCGGTCTTAAACAGATGATTTTGGGTTCAATCAGCGCCTGTAACTTATCAGGGCCCGTTGCAATTGCCGAGACTGCGGGGCAGGTGGCCAGCCAAGGTGCCTTGCCGTTTTTGGCTTTGATTGCTGGATTGTCGACGGCGGTGGGCTTGATGAACCTGTTTCCGATTCCAGTTTTGGATGGTGGGCATTTGTTATTTTGCGCCTATGAAACGATTACCGGACGCAAGCCAAGTGATTCTGTGCTGCAGTTTTTGATGACATTTGGGCTGGTCTTGGTCTTGGGTCTGACTGTTTTTGCTGTTGTGATGAATTCAATCTGCCCATGAGTATACTCTGGGGCGAATTATCCTGCTCAAACTATAGTTGGTTTTGACTCGTGTGCAGTGAGGCGGTAAGTTTACTAGATATTGTACATGCCATTACTTGGGGGCCGATGTGATGAAATTTTTTAAAGCCAAGAGGAGTTGGGCAACCGTTCTAATCCGCTGTATTTTTGCGGCAGCTTTTGCTGTTCTCTGCCTCGTGCAGATCGCGCAGGCTCAGGGTTTTAAAATCTCATCTGTGACCATTGAGGGTAACCTACGAATCGAAACTGCCACCATCGAATCCTTTACGAACATTGAAGTAGGCAATTTTCTGAGTATCGGTGAAGTCAATGACGCGGTTCAACGTGTGCGTGATTCCAAATTGTTTAAATTTGTCTCCGCCGATGTTAAAGGCTCTGATCTGAGAATAACTGTTGTTGAGTTTCCAACCGTGAATCTCGTGGCTTTCGAAGGCAATGATCGGCTTGATGAAGGCCAATTGAATGCTTTGGTACGCACTGTACCGCGCCGTGTGTATTCGGTAAGTGAAGTCCGCGATGATGCAAAGTCCATCGCCGCTGCCTATGCCAACCTGGGGCGTATAGCTGCCAGTGTTGAACCGCGCATCATTCGCCGCTCGGACAATCGCGTGGATGTGGTGTTTGAGATCATTGAGGGTGGCGTTGTTGAAATTGAACGAATCTCTTTCGTGGGCAACCGCGCCTTCTCAGACAGTCGCTTGCGTCGCGTTTTGAACACAAAACAGGCAGGTTTGCTGCGCTTGCTGATCAAGCGTGACACTTTTATCCAAGATCGTATCGAGTTCGACAAACAGGTTTTAAAGGATTTTTACTTTTCCCGTGGCTATGTAGATTTTCAAACGTTGTCAGTGAATTCCGAATTGTCAAAAACGCGTGAAGCTTTCTTCGTCACCTTCCAAGTTCAAGAAGGCCAGCAGTTTTCATTTGGGAAAATCACCACGTCATCTGATCTATCCAGTGTGGATGTAGAAGAGTTTGCCCTCACGATCAAAACTGTTGAGGGTAAAGCCTACTTTCCTGGAGCGGTTGAAAACACAATAGAACTGATGGAGCGCCGGGCTTTAGAGCTGGGTTTGGATTTTATTCGGGTTGAGCCGCGTGTCACCCGTAATTATGAAAATATGTCTTTAGACATTAATTATGTACTATCTCGTGGTCCTCGCGTTTTTGTCGAAAGGATTGATATTTCTGGTAACAGTACTACCTTGGATAGAGTGATAAGGCGTGAATTTAAGGTTGTTGAGGGTGATGCTTTTAACCCACGTGAAATGCGCGCAACTGCTGAACGCATTCGTGCGCTCGGCTTTTTTGGCGACACAGAATTGACTGCTAAAGAAGGGTCTGCGCCCAATCAGAAAATTGTGGATGTATTGGTTTCTGAAAAACCGACAGGCAGTCTAAGTTTTGGTGCAAATTATAATTCTGCCAATGGCGTTGGTTTTATGGCGAACTTTAGAGAAAAAAACTTTTTGGGTCGTGGCCAGTCTCTTGATTTCAATTTGAACAATACAACGAGCACTACAACCTTAGAATTTGGTTTTGATGAGCCGGCAATTCTCAACCGCGATATAGGTTTTAATTTTAGCTTCCGCCATGGAACTACGAATGCCAATAATGCTAGGTATGATACTGAGAATTTATTATTATCAACGGCTCTGCGGTTCCCGGTCAATGAATTTGGAGCGCTGCAAGTGAAGGCGTTTTATAAATCAGAACTACTAAATAATATAACATCGGCATCTAAAGTTCTATTAAACGAAGGTGATGGGTCTCGGGTTTCGGGTCTGGGTTTTGGTTATTCTTACTCCCTTGATAATAGAGAAAAAGGCGGTATTCCAATAGGTGGTACGTTTTTAAAATTCTCACAAGATTTATTGCGTGTAAGTGGCAGTAGCCTGGTTGAGACAACTTTTAAAATTGGAAGAGAGACTTCCTTCAGAAATGAAGACATTAGAGTATCCGCAGTTTTTGAAGCTGGCTCAGTTGGCTTCCTAGATAATAAGAACACACGCGTCACTGATAGGGTTTTTCTAGGGAGCAATATGTTCAGGGGATTTGGGCCAGGGGGCTTGGGGCCGCGCGAAACTAATGGAACAACTATCAATGATGCACTGGGCGGTAACCACTTTACTGTGGCACGATTTGAGGCGCGGGCTCCCTCAGGACTTCCGGAAGAGTATGGAATTGAGTTGGGTACTTTCATGGATGTGGGCTCCGTCTGGGGGTTGGATTCTGAGACTGTAGCCGCTGCTGATGTCGGGACAATTAAACAGGAAGATTTTTCCATTCAATCAGTGGTAGGTGCCTCTTTATTTTGGACTACCCCAATCGGTCCGTTACGGTTCAATTGGAGCAGACCACTTAACAAATCATCTTATAATATCTATGAGAATTTTGACCTCACAATAGCGACTTCGTTCTAAAGATGGGGCGGATCTGGGGCAGTAATACTATCCTCTTGTTTTTGAGTTGCATATGGCTGGCCTTGCCGCTGCCCGTATTGGCGCAAGCCTCTGGAATTTTGGTGATGGATCTTGATCGCGCCTATGAGACCTCGAAATTTGGTCTGTCTATTCGCGATGCATTTAATATCGATAACCAGTTACTCACTGACGAAAACGTGACCATTCTGAATGCCCTGAAAGAGGAAGAGCTTCAACTTACCGAAGATCGTACCACTCTGTCGTCGGAAGACTTCGCCATTGCTGCTGCAAATTTTGACACCAAGGTGCAAGAAATTCGTAGGCTTCGTTTGCAGAAAATCCGACAAGTTGACGAGCGTTTCAAACGTTTGAAGCTCTTTTTTTTCCAGCGTATCAACCCATTTTTAGATGTGGTGATGCAAGAGTTTAACGCTACTGTAATTTTAGAGAAAGGCTCAGTGGTGCGCAGTATTGAGGCCATCGACATCACAGATCTTTTGGTTGAGCGCGTGGATCAAGCCTTTCTCGCCAGCTCAAAATTTGGGATCCAACCCTAAAAACTAGCAACCTGTTGCACCAGATGCCGGGGCTTGTTAGATGATGACCACATCAAGGAACAACCGTATGATTGAACTCGTAAGTGCTGACATTCAACTGATCCAAGCCATCTTGCCACATCGCTACCCGTTTTTGCTGGTTGACCGTGTGGAAGACATCGATGGGGTGAAATCCGCACGTGGGATCAAGAACGTCACGATGAACGAGCCGCATTTTCAAGGTCATTTTCCTGGCACGCCGATTATGCCGGGTGTGACAATCATCGAAGCCTTGGCTCAAACAGCAGCTGTTATGGTGGGTGTGACCCATAAATTAGCCAATACCAATATGTTGATTTACTTTATGGCCATTGATAAGTGCAAATTTCGCCGCAAGGTTGTGCCAGGCGATGTGTTGGAACTGCATGTAGAAACGCTGCGCAGTGGTTCTAAAATTTGGAAATTCAAAGGCCGCGGATTGGTGAACGGCGAGATGGCAGCTGAAGCTGAATTTACCGCCATGATGGATTTGCCGGAGAAAGCCAAATGAGCATCCACGCCTCAGCCTATATCCACGCTTCGGCGGTGATTGAACCTGGGGCCGTTATTAGTGCTGGCTGTGAAATTGGTCCATTTTGCTGGATTGGGGCCAATGTGCAATTGGCGGAGAATGTGGCTTGCCTGTCACATGTCGTCATTCGTGGCCATACTCAAATTGGCTCTGAAACTAAGGTTTTTTCCTTCGCAGTCATCGGGGAAATACCGCAAGATTTGAAGTTCAACGGCGAAGAATCCACTTTGAAAATTGGCCAGCGTACCACCATTCGCGAGCACGTTACCGTCAATACGGGCACCCAGGGTGGGGGCGGGCTCACATTCATTGGCGACGATTGTTTGCTGATGGCTGGCTGCCATATCGCCCATGATGCGCGTTTGGCCAATCGGATCATAATTGTGAATTCTGCTGCGATTGCTGGTCACGTGGTGATTGAGGATGATGTGATTGTGGGTGGTCTGAGCGGCATCCATCAATTTGTGCGTCTCGGCAAGGGTGCTATCATCGGTGCTGTGACTATGGTGACCAATGATGTGATCCCGTATGGTTTGGTGCAAGGGCCGCGTGGGCAATTGGACGGCCTCAATTTGGTGGGCCTCAAACGGCGCGGGATTGATCGCAGCGATATAACCTCCCTACGAGCGGCATTTCAGATGTTGGCACAAGGAGAAGGGGCGTTCCAAGATCGTGCTAAGCGATTGGGCGAGGAAACGGACAGCGACTATGTGCAGGAAATTGTCAACTTTGTAATGGGCGACAGTGGCCGTTCATTTCTCACACCGGGATGATCTGATGCTGGCGCTCATATGCGGGCAGGGCGCTTTGCCTAGTCTTATTGCCCAAAGCTGTACCAAGCCTCCTTTAATTGCCTGTTTGATCCAGTTTCAGCCCGATGAACTGCCCCCTGATGTTGAATTTCGTCTAGAAACTCTTGGTTCATTTTTAGAGCAACTCACAGAGAAAGGGATCACGCAGGTTTGCTTTGTGGGTGCTATTAGGCGCACAGAAATTGATCTAACACTCATAGATGCCGCCACGCAGCCATTGGTGGCCCGCATTGCGTCTGCATTGGTCCAGGGCGATGATGGGGCCTTGAAGATTGTGATTGAGATTTTCGAACAGTGGGGCTTTACTGTGGTTGGTTTTGATCAAATTGCGCCGGACTTGTTGCCACCTGTGGGGGTCTTGACTGCGCGCGCTCCACAACTTCACGACCAAGAGGATGCTGCGCGGGCGGCAGCTGTGATTGCGACCATCTCACCTTTGGATCTTGGGCAAGCCTGCGCCGTTGCAAGTGGCCATGTGCTTGCGGTTGAAGCCTTTGGTGGCACTGAATGGATGCTGCACTCATTGACTACCCGGGATGAGGCATGGCCTAAGGGTGGAATTTTATTTAAAGCCCCTAAAAATGGCCAAGACCGCCGGGTTGATCTTCCGGCCATTGGGCTGGCCACCTGTCAGCAAGTCAAACAAGCCGGTTTGGAAGGCATTGTCATCCACCATGGCGGCGTGGTGGTGCTGAATTTGGCGCAGGTGATTGCCGAGGCCAATAGGCTTGGGCTGTTTATCTGGGTGCGTGAGGATCAGCTATGAAAATTTTTATTCTGGCTGGTGAAGCATCTGGAGATCGCCTTGGCGCGGCCCTGATGCAAGGCTTACAAAAGGCCGTTCCGGTTGTTGAGTTCCAAGGGGTAGCTGGTCCTGAGATGCAGATGCAGGGCATAAAGAGCCTGTTTGATATGTCTGAACTTTCGGTTATCGGGCTTGCAGAGATATTGCCGAAATACATGAGGTTGCGACGTCTGTTGGTACAAACCGTCGATGCTGTGCTCGTATGGAAGCCAGATGTTTTGATCACCATCGACAGCCCAGATTTCTGCCTGAGGGTGGCCAAGGCTGTCCGGGCTGCAAACCCTTCGATCCGGACGGTGCATTATGTGGCGCCCACCGTTTGGGCTTGGCGGCCAAAACGGGCACGAAAGATGGCGCAATTTATCGACCACGTCCTAGCCCTTTTCCCTTTTGAGCCTCCTTATATGGAGGCGGAAGGCATGGCTTGTGATTTCGTAGGTCATCCGATTACAGCGATGCCATCAGCCACCAAAACAAAAATTGCAGAATTTCAAAGTTCTGTTGGTCTTGATCCCATGTGTTCAGCATTGGTTGTATTGCCCGGATCTCGGCGCTCAGAAGTGCAACGGCTGTTGCCTGTGTTCTGTGAGGTGCTGTCGGAGCTGGAGTTTTCCGAGACTCAACTGATTTTCCCGACTCTGCCGCATTTGGTGCAGGTGGTGCGGGATCAGGTGGCAGGCCTGTCGCAAGACTGCTTTATTATGGCTGGAGAAGGGCTGTCAGCTGAGGCAGCCGCCGCGCAGCGATTTACAGCCTTTGCCACAGCGCAGGCTGCCTTGGCCACCTCCGGCACGGTATCGCTTGAGCTGGCCGCTGCAGGCACGCCAATGGTGATTGCCTATGATATGGGTCTGGTGTCGCGGGTAATTATTGGTGCGATGCTTCGCGTGGATACCGTGACATTGGTGAACCTGGTGTCAGAGACCCGGGATGTGCCTGAGTTTATTGGAAAAAACTGTAAGGCGGATTTGATCGCGCCTGCATTGGCTCAAATTTTACAAAATCCGCAGGCACAAGAGCATGCGATGCGAACCACGATGGAACGGTTGGGACAAGGTGATCTGGCTTTGGCTGATGGTGCAGCGCAAGCTATCTTGGCTCGGCTTTAACCTCGGCTGATCCAACCGCCGCCCAAAACCCGGCTGCTGTTGGGATCATAAAATACGCAGGCTTGCCCCGGTGCGACACCTTCTTCAGCCATAATCAATTCGACCACGGCTTCGGTGTTCGAAATTGGCCGCAAGATTGCATCCTTTGGTGGACGGGTCGAGCGCACTTTGGCAGCGATCTTCCATTCAGCCTTAGACATTAATGGCTCATCACCAAGCCAGTTCACCTCTTTTAAACTCACTTGCCGCGTGGCTAGCATCTCTTTTGGCCCAACGATCACCTGCTTGAGGCCAATATCCAAGCGCAAAACGTAGATTGGGTCGATCAAGCCGCCAATGCCCAATCCGCGACGCTGGCCGATTGTGTAATGGATGATGCCATCGTGCCGGCCCAAGAAATTGCCCTGAAAATCTACAATATCACCGGGCTGCGCAGAATCGGGATGCAGTTTTTTGATTACAGCGGCATAGTTGCCATCAGGCACAAAGCAAATGTCCTGACTGTCAGGTTTATCCGCCACGCCCAGCCCGTATTTAATGGCCAAAGCACGGGTTTCAGCTTTGGACGTGAGATGCCCAAGCGGGAAGCGTAGATAACCCAGCTGTTCAGGGCTGGTAGAAAACAGAAAATAGCTTTGATCACGTTGGTGATCCGCAGCCATGTGCAATTCGGCGCCCAAGGGGCCGTCTTTGCGTTGGATATAATGCCCAGTTGCCATGCAATCAGCGTCAAGGTCCTTGGCGGTTTGCAGCAAGTCTTTGAATTTCACCCGTTCATTGCAGCGAATGCAGGGTACAGGGGTAGCGCCCGCAAGATAGCTTTCGGCGAAATCATCAATTACAGATTCACGAAATTTATTCTCATAATCAAGTACATAATGCGGAAAATTCAAGTCCTCCGCCACGCGTCGCGCGTCATGAATATCAAGCCCTGCGCAACAGGCTCCTTTTTTAGCCAATGCAGAACCATGGTCATAGAGTTGCAGTGTGATGCCCACAACATCATAGCCCTGCTGCGCCAAATCGGCTGCCACAACCGAGCTGTCAACGCCACCAGACATGGCCACAACAACGCGAGTATCTTTGGGAGCCTTTGCAAATCCGAGAGAGTTTAGGGGTATATCATTGGGCATTTGGGGCCGATCAGTCCTGCTGAATTTAGCACAATTTGTAATAACAATAATCGGGCGCTTCCAAGCACATTAATTAGTCTGCGGTCAAGTGCCGTTTACATAAGAAGTGAAAACCATGTATATTGAAAAGTTTCAAGGCCCCCGCACCATGCAATTGCCCTATGGCAATTTTATGGGTTGTGCAGATATGCCTCAGAAATTCACCAAACGTTGGGTGGCATCGAGAAAGGCGACGGTGGTGAACAGCGGTGCTGTTCTGGTCTATTTCATTGAAAGGGCATTTAATTTATATGTGTTGTCACATGATGAACATACCATCTGGGAGATAGCTGTTGCGCATTATGGCGAACGCGCCTTGGGGGTGACATCGTTGAAAAATATCAACAACCTGAAAAATAATTTACTTTTTTATATCCAGTTATTGAAAATAATTTATTTGGGATATTGGTGCGTATACTTTTGAATAAAATACTCCGGAAACTTCTAAGAGTATCGAGCGGATATTAGGCCATACCATTTTCAACGTATATGCAACGGATTTGGGGGAGGAAGGCGTCGATCTTGCTAGGCTCTACGACTATGACTAAGATTTGATTTTGCTTAATCTTGGGCTTCCTGACACAAACGGGCATGATGTGCTGCGAGATCCAAAGCCCGCGGATGTGGCAAAGGAACTTGCTATTTCTGCTTAATCTCTCAAATGAAGGCAAAAGCGCTCTGGACGGCCTGAGATCCTAATTGTAGTTTGGGACTCAGAATCTGGGGATTTTCATGCCGCAAAACCAACCAGTATCAGATCTGACTGAAGAGCAAGCGCGCGCCGAATTGGCGCGCTTGGCTGATGCGTTGGGCAAGGCCAACATTGATTATCATGG
>MDSY01097711.1_pt1 | contig 68483 bp, 66 predicted proteins | sample 811131 | NCBI WGS metagenome assembly MDSY01 (sample SAMN05326643, study PRJNA326480) | marine metagenome | isolation source: seawater | place: Atlantic Ocean: South West | collected 2010 | reverse complement strand
CACAGTGGCGCGGTTGACGGGACTCGAACCCGCGACCCCCGGCGTGACAGGCCGGTACTCTAACCAACTGAGCTACAACCGCTGACTGTGTGTCTCGTAAGACGTGAGGTTTCTCTAAGGAAGGTCCTGAGCTGCGTCAAGCGGCCAGTGCACTTTTGATGAATATTTTGCAAAACTTTATTTAAATTGTTGAGGTGGGGTGTTGTGAGTGAAAATTGGGGTTGATTCCAGACGGATAGGACAGCCATCGCGCTGTCAGAACAATTCATAAGATTGGCAAATTAATCCCCTGACTTTTTCCAGATCCGCGTGCCCGCCCAGTGTCAATTCAAGATCACCTGTCCCTTAGTGGCCGACGGTGCTCACATCAGGGTCAAATCCCTCCTCAAGCTTGATACTTTCGGGATCAATCTTGAGATACACAGGCACAACACCGATTTGTGGTTTCACTACAACACAGGCGAAATTGGTAATCCGTTTCAAAAAGCAAAGTGAAATAAAAGCTCTTTTTCGAACACATCACCACCATCTCCAGTAAAAATATCTCCAAATTTGCGTAAAGCGCGGTCAATTCAGAGCTTGCATTCACTAAAGGCTCTGCAGTGGTTTTAGAAGTCTAATGCGCGCGGGTTTTGAACGGCTTAACAGAGATCAGCTTTTCCTATACCGCGCTCAAAAGTTCCAATAACAATAGATTATCACCAAAGAGCCAGTGGCGTATCAACTAAATATTTCTAATCATTTTTTTATAAATTCATAAAATTTGCTAAAATCAGATGCAATATATATTGGCCATGGATCTTCTCATTCGATTACATCCGCAACTTTTTTATCAAACTTGTTCATAACGAGAAGTTCTGAATCGCTACGGTGATCCATCAATCAAAATAAAACAAGGGGCTGACACAGATAACTACTTCAAGTGACGCTTAACCCATTGTCTTAGCTATAATAACTGTCTTGAAGGGTCGCTGTTATTAAAACGCCACTCACATTCCTTCAAATATAGACCAAATTGATCCTTGGGAACACCATTGAACTGATTCACGCATATGCCGCTTGGCTAGGTTCCAGAAATTCTCGATGCCATTTATATGGTTGTGGCGGTCGGCGAATAGCTTAGAATGGTTGATGCGGAAGTGGTGGAAATCCGACACATCCAGCACGTTATAGCCTCTCCAGTAGTCTGAATATACAATGCTATCCGGCACAACCTTGCGTTTGATGATTGGGATCAGAGTGGCTCCTGAAGCATCCGAGATAGTCTAGGTGTAAACCTTTCCACCCCTTTTTAACAAGCCAAATACAGGGATTTTACCCGCAGCACCGCACCCACGTTTTCCTTTCCGTCTGCCACCAAAGTAGCTTTCACCAACTTCAATTTCTCCGCCGAACATAGCTTCGCTTTCAGATTTCAGTTCATAGGCGATAATTTCGCGCAGCCGGAGGAAATAAAAGGTTGCTGTCTTGCGGTTCACACCGCAAAGGCTGGCCGTAGTTCGCGCTGTCGATCCCGAAACAAAATGCTCCGTGAGGCGATCTTGTTTGTAGGGACTTAGACGACTCTTTCTCATGCTTCCTACCATAACCTCCTCTTAGGTTATCTGGGTCAGCCCCCAAAAAAAACTCTGATTGATCACATTCTCGCTGCACTCTCGCTAATATTCAATGATGTCTGGAAGCCGTTTTTATCAATCCCGACCGTGTCCATACGACCACCATGAAAGGTGACAATTCAGACGCTAAGAACCGCACGTCGAGTAATATCTCTAGGTTTTTCTCAAACAAGGTTTGCCGAGTCTTTTCTAAGGCGCCGTTGTACTGGGTAAATGGTCCAAACTACTACCGTTTTGTTAAAAAAATTTATTTTTCTCATAAATCAACTTGAGTTAAACATTAAATCAACAACAATTTGTACAGATACCCCTCTACCACTCCAAACTCAGCCCACCGCCCGATTTCAGCTCCTCCATGCTCAACAGCGCTGTGATGTTGAACACCCGGACTTCTGAGATCAGGGCCTGGTAAAAGATGTCATAAGCCCGCGAGTTGGCCACCACCACTTTGAGGATATAATCAATTTCACCAGCCAAGCGATGCGCTTCGAGCACCTCGGGGCGGTTTTTAAGAGCGGTGAGAAACTTCTCTTGCCAATCAGCCTCATGTTCAGAAGTGCGGATCAATACGAAAAAGCAGGCGTCAAACCCCAAAGCTTCAGCGTCCAGCTCAACCGTAGTGCGTTTGATCACTCCTGCGGCGCGCAGCTTTTTGATTCGATTCCAAACCGGGGTCTTTGACGCCCCAATTGTCTTGGCAATGTCATCCAGAGACCGGCTGGCATCCTTTTGTAGCTCGGACAGAATTTTGCGATCAACCGCATCTAGGCGAACAGGCATTTGGCATTCCTTTTAATATGAGAACAAGCGGTCCCCGGCGCGCTCAGCTTTGTATGTTACATCCTTATTACCGAAGCCTACTAGTAAAATACCAGAACAATTTTCCAATATATTAACATTGGAGGCAGTATTATGAAATATTTTCCTATTTTTCTGAATATCGAAAATCAACCCATTGCCGTAGTGGGCGGTGGCGATACCGCCGTTGCCAAGCTGCGCTTGCTGCTCAAAACCAAGGGACAGATCACGGTCTATGATGATGCCCCAGCCCCAGAGATCGCGACATGGGCAGACGCAGGGCTTTTAACCATATCACTGCCCCCTATGAGAGCTGAGCAGGCACGCCACGCTTGTTTGATTTATGCCGCCGCCGAAGACGACAGCCGCGACGCCGCCACGCACCAAATAGCAAAAGACGTCGGCACCCTGTTCAATTGGGTCGACAACTTGAAAAACTCCGATTTCATCACCCCGGCTATCGTTGACCGGGACCCAGTGATCGTGGCCATCGGCACCGAGGGCGCGGCCCCCGTGGTAGCCCACGCCATAAAGCGCGTTATCGAAGGCCGCCTGCCGCAGACTTTGGGCAAACTGGCCAAAATAGGTCAAGCCTTCCGCCCCCATGCGGATGCCCTGCCCTTTGGCCGGGTGCGGCGCGATTTCTAATCTGCTTTCTACTTTGGATCAGGCCCCACAGCCTATGACGCCTCGGGCCCTGACGGTGCGCGGGCAGCCTTGAATGAGCTGTTGCAGGTTTTCACCCAGCACACCCCAAAACAGGGCCATGTGGATTTCGTGGGCGCAGGCCCCGGTGATCCAACCCTACTCACGCACAAGGCGCGCCTGCTACTGGATGAAGCCGATGTGGTGCTATATGACCGGCTGGTTGATCAGCGCATTCTGGAATTGGCCCGACGTGAAGCCCTGGTGATTGAAGTGGGTAAAACCGGCTTTGGTCCTTCTATGGCACAAAATGAGATCAATCAGCTGATCATAGATCATGTGGGCCGTGGAGTGCAGGTGGTAAGGTTAAAATCTGGTGATCCATCAGTTTTTGGGCGCTTGGATGAAGAATTAGAAGCCATTGCCGCCCATGATATCTCTCATAGCATCGTACCAGGCATCACCGCAGCCTCCGCCGCCAGCCTTGGCCGCAGCCTAACCCAAAGGGGTCGCAACTCCGGTGTCAGACTAATCACTGGTCATGATATGGCAGGGTTTGCCGACCAAGATTGGCGCAGTATGGCCGCGCCAGATACTGTGGTCGCTATCTACATGGGTAAGAAAGCCGCGCGTTTCATTCAAGGTCGCTTGATGATGCATGGTGCGGATGCTGAAACGCCGATCACTGTGGTTGAAAACGTCTCACATGCAGATCAAAGGACTATCTCAACGAAGCTCAAGCACCTCCCCCAAGCAGTTAGAAATCTCGATGGCCCCACCGTGCTTCTCTATGGAGTTATTCCACGCACTAAATCTTGTAAAATATATCAAGAACAGTTTTTTGAACGATGCAATTAAACTTATTTTCTAAGGTGATCACCGCGAACGATCTGCGCTCAGGTGAGGTCATTTATATGTGCTTTACTCGTGGATGGGTCGCCCAGTTGAGCGATGCCGCCGTGATCACTGATCCCGATCTCGCCAAGGCCAGCCTCGCTTTTGCAGAGGGTCAATCTGATATCGCAGTAGGCGCTTATCTGAGTGATGTAACTGACCAGGCCAACGGCCCAACCGCCACACATTTTCGCGACAAGTTTCGCAGCCAAGGCCCGTCGAACTATGCCCACGGAAAACAGAGGATTTAAGATGTATCATTATTCCAGTTTTGATCAGGATTTTGTCACCAACCGCGTGGCACAGTTTAGCAGACAGGTGGCACGACGGTTAGACGGCAGCTTGACTGAAGATGAGTTCAAGCCCCTGCGGCTAATGAATGGCCTATACCTGCAACTGCATGCCTACATGCTGCGCGTGGCTATCCCTTATGGTACGCTCAACAGCCTTCAAATGACACAATTGGCAATGATTGCGGAGCGTTGGGACAAGGGCTACGGGCATTTCACCACCCGCCAAAATATTCAATTCAACTGGCCCAAGCTCGAAGATGTGCCAGATATTTTGGAGGCTTTGGCCGAGGTTGAGATGCATGCCATTCAAACCAGCGGCAACACCATTCGCAATATCACAGTCGATCATTTTGCCGGTGCGGCCGCCGATGAGATTGCCGATCCCCGTCAGATTGCTGAGTTGTTGCGGCAATGGTCGACAGATCATCCAGAATTTCAATTTCTACCGCGCAAATTCAAAATAGCCGTCACCGGCAGCGCCACAGACCGCGCTGTGACCCACACCCATGACATTGGGCTGCGAATGGTCACCCAAGACGGTCAACCCGGCTTTGAGGTGATCGTCGGAGGTGGGCTTGGGCGCACACCTATGATTGGCAAATTTTACGTAATTTCTTGCTGGTAGCGAATATCTTGCCTTACGTAGAGGCTATTGTCAGCGTTTACAACTTGCTCGGTCGGCGCGACAATGAATACAAAGCGCGGATCAAAATCACCGTTCATGAAAACGGGATTAAAGAAATCAAAGCCCGGGTTGAAGCGCGCTACCGTGAGATCAAACCGCAGTTTCAAGGTGCCAATCAGCAGCTTTTGAGTGAGATTGAAGCGCATTTCAAAGTACCCAATTTCTCTCGCGGACAGGCCCCAAGCCCTGCGGACTTCAAAGATGAAAGCCCAGCTTTTCGGTCTTGGGCGGACACCAATCTCACCCTACATAAGGTCGAGGGCTATGCTATTGTTTCCATCAGCTTGAAAAAACACGGCGACACCCCTGGCGACGCAACAGTGGTTCAAATGCGAGTTATGGCGGATCTGGCGCGAGAATTCAGCCATGACAAGCTGCGAATTTCCCACGAACAAAATGTGATCTTGCCCCATGTGCACCGTTCGGATCTGCCCGCAGTTTACAGCGCCTTGCGCACCGCAGATTTGGCCACTGCCAATATTGGGCTTATTTCGAATATCATTGCCTGCCCCGGTATGGATTACTGCGCATTGGCCACCGCCCGCTCGATCCCCATCGCCCAGAAAATCACAAATCGCTTTGCAGAGCTGAAACTGGAGCATGATATCGGCCCGTTGAAGCTAAAAATTTCCGGCTGTATCAATGCTTGTGGTCATCATCATGTAGGGCATATCGGCATTTTGGGCTTGGAGCGCGCTGGGGTGGAGAGCTACCAAATCACCCTTGGCGGTGATGCGGGTGCTGAAGCGCAAATCGGCACGCGGGCCGGCCCTGGTTTTGGGGCCGATGAGATTGTGCCCGCGATTGAGCGTTTGGTGCTTGGCTATCTGGAGCTGCGGTCCGACGCCCATGAGACGTTCTTGCAAAGCTACCAACGTTTGGGTGCCGCGCCGTTCAAAATCGTGCTTTACCCGGCCCAACAAAAGGCCGCGTGATATGCCTTATTTAAAATCAATCCCTGTGCAAAGTCGGGTGGCCATGCTCAACCGACTGGATACAGGTAAAGATCCGCAGGACATCTTGCGGCCAGCCATGTCTATGCTGTCTGGCAAGATGGCCTTAGTCAGCTCCTTTGGCGCCGACTCAGTGGTGCTGTTGCACATGGTTGCGCAGATCGCACCCGACACCCCGGTGCTATTTATAAATACGCAAATGCTGTTTCGCGCTACGGTGAGCTATCAAAAACAGGTGGTAGAGGTGCTTGGGCTGACAGATGTCCGCAGCATTTTGCCGGATCTAGGCGAGATATTTCTGGGCGACACCGAGGGATTGTTGCATCAAGCCGACACCGATACCTGCTGTGCTTTGCGTAAAGTCGCGCCAATGCAGCGGGCGTTGGAGCCATTTGACGCTTGGATCACCGGTCGCAAACAGCATCAATCCACAACCTAAGCCGATATGGCCACATGGGAAGATGATGGTGCAGCCAGGCTTAAGCTCAACCCATTAGCACAGTGGAGCAAAGCGGATGTGGCCACCTATTTTGATCACCACAACCTGCCACGGCATCCCCTCAGCGAAAAGGGCTATCCCTCCATCGGTTGCGCCCCGTGCACCTTTAGCGTGACGCCCGACCTATTTGATCGCGCCGGACGCTGGGCCGGCAAGGCCAAAACAGAATGTGGAATCCATTTTTCGCCGAAAGCACATAAGCAGTCAGGATCCAAATGAGCATTATCGTAACAGACAGCGGGTTTAGCAGCCCCGACATAGAAGACAGTGCCACGACTCATAATCCCAGAGCGACGATAGATTTGCCATCCGATTTTGACCCGACACAGATCACTCCGGAGCTTTTGCGAGCGCGCTGCATCCGCATTGAGCTACCAAGCTTTGCCGATGGTCGCTGCTTCACCCTCGCGACGTTGCTGCGCAGGCGTGGCTATGCCGGGCATTTGCGGGCCTTTGGACATGTTTTGGCAAATCAATACGCTATGGCGCGGCGATCCGGGTTTGACGATGTGCAGATCAGCGATGAGCGGGCCACTCGCCAGCCCGAAGCGCAATGGCAGTACCGCGCGGATTGGCGCGCACATGATTATCAAGCACGGCTGCGCCAGGCTACCACATAGCCGATAAAATACAAGCAATTAAACTTTTGACAGACGGGGCGTAGACCCGAACAGGAAACAATATGACCGAGCACAGCACAGTGACTTTAGAGACCACCACAGACGTACCTTTGCCTGACGCCCAAACGGTGACAGAAGTTGAACATTACACCGACAGCTTGTTTCGCTTTCGCGTCATACGGCCAGCCTCATTGCGGTTTAGGTCCGGTGAATTTGTGATGATCGGTCTTATGGGAAATCCGCATCCGGAAACGGGCAAGCAAAAACCCTTGCTACGTGCTTATTCCATAGCCTCACCGGCTCGGGACGACACATTACAGTTTTATTCAATTAAAGTGGATAATGGCCCCCTCACCAGCAAATTGCAGCACATCAAGGTGGGTGATCAGGTAATTTTGAAGCCAAAATCCGTCGGCACATTGGTGCATGATGCTCTGACGCCGGCCAATCGCATTTGGTTTTTCTCAACCGGCACCGGTATAGCCCCCTTTGCGTCATTGTTGCGCGAACCAGAAACCTATGAGCGTTTTGATCAAGTCATTTTGACTCACACTTGCCGTGACCTGGCAGATCTCAAATTTGGCAAAGAGTTGATTGCCGAGACCAAGGCAGATATTTTGGTGGGTAAAGAGGCAAAGCAGAAGCTGCACTACTACCCGACCACCACCCGCGAAACATCGAAAAAAATGGGTCGTATCACCAGCTTGCTGGAAGATGGGAGCTTGCTTGTAGATTTGGGCGTCACCGACTTCAACGCCACAAATGACCGCGCCATGGTTTGTGGATCGATTGGTCTCAACACCGATATAAAAAGCATTCTGGAAAACTACGGCCTGCGCGAAGGGGCCAATTCTAATCCCGGTGATTATGTGATTGAGAAGGCCTTTGTGGGTTAGTCGAAGCCAGTTTAAAGCCTCTGTTTTTCTATAAGTACTCCAAATGCGACCGCATAGGCTTGCTAATGTTGCGGCTGCAGGTGGGGTTTAATTGTTAAAAGAGAAAGTCAAACCACCTTCATTGGGCAAGTGGCAAATATTCACCTTGAAATTATGCCCACACGCGGCTAGATAGGCCACGTTAATTTTATCACAAAAGGACGATAGCTATAGCCCGCAGACCTCACAACGCGCCTCCGCAGCGCGAAACCGGACCCCGCATCAATGAACGCATTCGGGGATCTGAGCTTCGCTTAATTGACGAAGATGGCGAAAACATCGGAGTAGTTACTCCTGAACGCGCGATGATCATGGCAGAGGATGCCGGGTTAGACTTGGTGGAAATTTCTCCAAATGCGAACCCGCCTGTATGCAAAATCATGGATTTTGGAAAATTCAAATACGAAACCCAAAAGAAAGAAGCTGAAGCGCGTAAAAATCAAAAGATCATTGAGATCAAAGAGGTTAAATTTCGTCCAAACACCGACAAGCATGACTATGAAGTCAAAATGCGCAACGTGTTCAAATTTCTGGAAAATGGCGATAAGGCAAAGATCACTCTGCGCTTTAAAGGCCGTGAAATGGCGCACCAAGAACTGGGCCGCCAGCTTTTGTTGCGGGTTGCCGAAGATACCAAAGAGATTGGTAAAGTCGAGAACATGCCCAAAATGGAAGGCCGTCAGATGATCATGCTGATCGGTCCTATGCCGAAATAAGTTTGCTTATATATTGATTTGGAAGGCCCGGGGGAAAATCCTCGGGTTTTTGTGTTTCAGCCTGATTTGCCGCAGGACAAAGCTTTTTCAGGGGGTTGTGCTCTACGCGCGATTGGATCAGAAATTGACCAACTCACCAGATAAGGATAATCGCCATGGCCGAACTCAAACCCCAACTCGCAGATTTTAAGTGGCAAGACCCCTTTTTGCTCGAAAACCAGTTGAGCGAAGATGACCGCATGCTGCGCGATGCAGCGGCACAATTTGCCCAAACCGAACTACAACCTTTGGTGATTGATGCCTACCGCGAGGCAACTGTCAGCCCTGAGCTGTTTCCAAAAATGGGGGAAGCCGGGCTCTTAGGGGCAACCATCCCAGAGGAATACGGCGGATTTGGCGCCAGCTATACAGCCTATGGTTTGATTGCCCGTGAGATTGAGCGTGTGGACAGTGGTTACCGTTCAATGATGTCAGTACAATCATCTTTGGTGATCTACCCAATCCATGCCTATGGCAGCGAAGAGCAACGCAAGAGATTCTTGCCCGGCCTCTGTTCCGGCACACTGATCGGCTGTTTTGGCCTTACAGAGTCAGACGCCGGCTCCGATCCTTCCGGAATGAAAACCCGCGCCGTCAAAACCGCGACTGGGTATCGCATCACGGGTTCCAAAATGTGGATTTCAAACGCACCAATTGCAGATGTTTTCGTTGTTTGGGCCAAATCGGAAGAGCATGGCGGAAAAATTCGTGGATTTATTCTTGAAAAAGGCATGAAGGGCCTGACCGCCCCAAAAATTGGCGGCAAGCTGTCGCTACGAGCTTCAGTCACCGGTGAGATTGTGATGGATGATGTTGAGGTGGGTGAAGGCTCGCTCTTGCAAAATGTTCAGGGCCTCAAAGGTCCGTTTGGCTGTCTAAATCGTGCCCGTTATGGCATTGCATGGGGAGTTATGGGGGCGGCTGAATTTTGCTGGCACTCCGCGCTGCAATATGGTCAAGACCGTAAGCAATTCGGCAAACCTTTGGCGCAAACGCAATTGTTCCAGAAGAAGCTTGCTGATATGCAAACTCAAATTTCCCTTGGGCTACAAGCGGCATTCCGCATGGGTCAGATGATGGATGACGGCACTGCAAGCCCTGAGCTGATCAGCATGATGAAGCGCAACAACTGTGGTAAAGCTCTGGATATTGCCCGCGTAAGCCGTGATATGCATGGTGGAAATGGCATTTCTGAAGGCTTCCAAATCATGCGCCATGCGGCGAATTTGGAAACCGTGAACACCTATGAAGGCACCCATGACGTGCATGCTTTGATCTTAGGGCGGGCCCAAACTGGACTGCAGGCATTTTTCTAAAAGTCTTGTATAACTTACATTTGCCCCGATATCTAATCAATTATTGGACTGAGAAATAATTTTGAGATCACAAAAAATTTCTTAGTGATCACAAATGTACGAAAAACAGTACTTCCACAAAAAAATTACTATATTGCTACCTTTAATATGCATTAGATGCCACAAAGAACAAATTGTGGGATCATCTCTATGAACATTCACGAATATCAAGCCAAAGCCCTTCTGCGCAGCTATGGCGCACCGGTCAGCGACGGACGAATTGTGTTGCGGGCCGATGAAGCCAAAGCAGCCGCCAGCGAGATGGATGGCCCGCTTTGGGTTGTCAAAGCTCAGATCCACGCAGGCGGGCGCGGTAAAGGCAGTTTTATTGAAGCAGACGCCGGTGCTGCAGGCGGCGTGCGTTTGGCCCGTTCGGTCGAAGAAGCAGAAAAAGAGGCCAAAGCAATGTTGGGCCGCACTTTGGTGACCAAGCAAACTGGTCCCACCGGCAAGTTGGTCAACCGCATCTATATCGAAGACGGCTCTGACATCAAAAAAGAATTTTATTTGGCCATTCTGGTGGATCGTCAAACCAGTCGGGTTTCTTTTGTGGCCTCCACAGAGGGCGGCATGGACATCGAAGAAGTGGCAGAAGCCACTCCCGAGAAGATTTTATCCTTCTCTATTGATCCGGCCACTGGCTACCAAGGCTATCACGGCCGCCGCATCGCCTTCGATCTCGGCCTAGACGGTAAGCAAACCAAACAATGCGTCGCTTTGATGGGCAACTTGTACCGTCTGTTTCTTGAAAAAGACATGGAGATGCTGGAGATTAACCCGCTGATCATCTCCGACAGCGGCGACTTGAAGTGTCTCGATGCAAAAATGGGTTTTGATGGCAACGCCCTGTATCGCCACCGCGACATTGCTGAACTGCGCGACACCACAGAAGAAGACCCCAAAGAACTGGAAGCCAGTAAACATGACCTGAACTACATAGCACTCAACGGCCAAATCGGCTGTATGGTGAATGGTGCAGGTCTGGCTATGGCCACGATGGACATCATCAAGCTTTATGGTGCTGAACCTGCCAACTTTCTCGACGTCGGTGGTGGTGCGACCAAAGAAAAGGTTACGGAAGCCTTCAAAATCATTACCTCAGACCCACAGGTCAAAGGTATTTTGGTGAATATTTTCGGGGGCATTATGCGTTGTGATGTTATTGCCGAAGGTGTGGTTTCCGCAGTCAAAGAAGTAGGTCTGCAAGTACCCTTGGTTGTGCGTTTGGAAGGCACAAATGTTGAGGAAGGCAAGGCCATAATTCGGCAGAGCGGCCTGAATGTAATTGCCGCCAATAACCTCAAAGATGGGGCGGAAAAAATCGTCGCTGCTGTGAAGGCTTTACAATAACTGAACGTTTAATTCAAAATTTCGGCGACTGGATCCAAAAATCCCTGGTTTTTGCGCAACCGTTACCAAACACACCAACTAGGAGCACCTCATGGCCGTACTAATTGACGAACACACCAAAGTAATCTGCCAAGGTTTCACTGGCAGCCAAGGCACATTCCATTCCGAACAGGCCATAGCCTATGGCACCAAAATGGTTGGTGGCGTGACACCAGGCAAAGGTGGAATGACCCACCTGAATTTACCAGTGTTCAACTCTGTGCATGAAGCCAAAGCCATGACTGAGGCCAATGCCACAGTGATCTACGTGCCCCCCCCCTTCGCAGCGGACTCTATTCTCGAAGCCATTGACGCACAGATGGAAGTGATTGTTTGTATCACCGAAGGCATTCCCGTGTTGGACATGATGCGCGTCAAGCGTGCTTTGGAAGGCTCATCCAGCCGCCTGATAGGCCCAAACTGTCCGGGCGTGATCACTCCTAATGCTTGCAAAATCGGCATCATGCCGGGCCACATCCACCGTCGTGGCTCTGTGGGCGTGGTTTCACGCTCCGGCACACTGACCTATGAAGCCGTCAAACAGACTACCGATGTTGGCCTCGGCCAATCTACCTGCGTCGGCATCGGCGGCGATCCAATCAAAGGCACCGAGCATATCGACGTGCTAGAATGGTTCTTGGCCGATGACGAGACCCAAAGCATCGTCATGATTGGTGAAATTGGCGGATCTGCCGAGGAAGAAGCGGCGAAGTTTCTCGCCGATGAAAAGAAAAAAGGCCGTTGGAAGCCAATGGCCGGCTTTATCGCAGGCCGAACAGCCCCCCCAGGCCGGCGCATGGGCCATGCCGGCGCAATCGTTGCGGGCGGTAAAGGCGGCGCCGAAGATAAGATAGAAGCTATGAAAATGGCCGGCATCATCGTGGCCGAAAGCCCAGCCGGTTTGGGCGAAGCTATATTGGCAGCTATTGGGTGAAATTATGGGGGTAAACTTGGGATTCAGATTTAAGCAGATGAGGGGCGTGGCTATCATACCACCCGCCACCAATTTGCCTCGCCTTGTGCGCCTCTGTAACATAATCGCTTCTGGCGGTGCCGTTCTTTTGAATTGCCCCGCTAATTCTCATTCTAACACCACCGTATCAAGTCCACCAACTTCTAGTCCTCACCGAGGTATCAATCGATGACCGATCATCCAGCAAACACTCAATTCCATGCCTCAAGCTTCATGCAGGGCCATAACGCGGAATATCTAAAGAAAATGCACGCTCGTTATGCCTCCGACCCTGCGTCTGTCGACGCACAATGGGCCGCATTTTTTGCCGAGATTGGCGACACTAACAGTGATGCAAGAGCCCAAGCCGCGGGCCCCTCATGGGCGCGGGATGATTGGCCACCAACCCCAATGGATGATCTGACATCTGCCTTTACTGGCGAATACCCCACAGTCGCTGAAGCGCTCGAAGTGGGCGAAAAAATTGCCACCAAAGCCACAGAAACGGGCGCCGTTGTAAGTGAAGATCAAATCAAACGTGCAGTGCTGGATGGATTGCGGGCCTTGATGCTGATCCGAGCCTATAGAATCAGAGGCCATTTAGCCGCTGACCTTGATCCTTTGAGCATGCGCGAAGACGATGCTGGACCAGGACTGGACCCGTCAAGCTATGGCTTTACGGCCGCCGATATGGACCGCCCCATTTTTCTGGACAATGTTTTGGGACTGCAATTCGCATCTATGCGAGAAATTCTTGAAATTGTGCGCCGCACCTATTGCGGTACATTTGCTCTGCAATATATGCATATTTCGGACCCTGAGCAATCCGCATGGCTCAAAGAGCGTATCGAGGGTTACGGCAAAGAAATCATCTTCACCCGTGAAGGACGCAAAGCCATTCTCAAAAAATTGGTTGAGGCAGAGGGCTTTGAAAAGTTCTTGCACGTTAAATACATGGGCACAAAACGGTTTGGCCTCGACGGTGGCGAAAGCCTGATCCCTGCGATGGAACAGATCATTAAACGCGGTGGCGCTTTGGGAGTAAAAGATATCATCATCGGCATGCCACACCGTGGCCGACTATCGGTGCTGGCCAATGTCATGGCCAAGCCTTACCGCGCGATTTTCAACGAATTCCAAGGCGGCTCATTCAAGCCCGAAGATGTGGACGGTTCTGGCGATGTAAAATATCACCTCGGCGCCTCCTCTGATCGTGAATTCGATGGCAACTCAGTGCACCTTTCGCTCACGGCCAACCCAAGTCACCTTGAAGCAGTCAACCCTGTGGTATTAGGCAAGGCGCGCGCCAAACAAGACCAAACCAACGACACTGAACGCACAACCGTGCTGCCGATCCTTTTGCACGGCGATGCGGCCTTCGCAGGGCAAGGCGTTGTAGCAGAAGGATTCGGCCTATCAGGGCTCAAGGGTCACAAAAACGGCGGCACCATGCATATTGTGGTGAACAATCAAATTGGCTTCACCACCGCACCACATTTCAGCCGATCATCGCCCTACCCCACAGATATTGCTCTGATGGTCGAGGCCCCAATTTTTCACGTCAATGGTGATGATCCCGAAGCCGTGGTCCATGCCGCGCGCGTCGCCACAGAATTTCGACAAAAATTTAAAAAAGATGTGGTGCTTGATATCATTTGTTATCGTCGCTTTGGTCACAACGAAGGCGATGAGCCGATGTTCACCAATCCGGTGATGTACAAAAAGATCAAAACTCAAAAAACCACCCTGACCCTTTATACAGAGCGTTTGGTGCGCGACGGGTTGATCCCTGAGGGTGAGATTGAAGATATGAAAGCCAGCTTTCAGTCCCATCTGAACACTGAGTTTGAAGCAGGTAAAGACTATAAGCCTAATAAGGCTGATTGGCTCGATGGCCGCTGGTCGAAAATGAACCGCCACGGCGAGGAATATCAACGCGGCGCGACCGCGATAGCAGAAAAAACCTACGACAATGTCGCTACCGCGCTTTGCCGCGTGCCAGAAGGCTTTCCCGTCCATAAGACCGTACAGCGCATGTTGGATGCCAAGTCAAATTCACTAACTACTGGTGAGGGGATTGACTGGGCCACCGGCGAATCTTTGGCCTTTGGCTCCTTGCTGACCGAAGGCCATGCTGTGCGACTGTCAGGCCAAGACAGCTCCCGCGGCACCTTCAGTCACCGCCATTCTGCGCTGGTGCACCAGAACACTGAAGAGCGCCACTACCCGCTCAACGCCATCCGCGAAGGCCAAGGCCAATATGAGGTCATCGACTCGATGCTCTCAGAATATGCGGTTTTGGGCTTTGAGTATGGCTACAGCCTTGCAGAGCCAAATGCTTTGGTGATGTGGGAAGCGCAATTTGGCGATTTCGCCAATGGTGCTCAGATTATGTTTGACCAATTCATCTCCAGCGGCGAAAGCAAATGGCTGCGAATGTCTGGCCTCACCATGCTGCTGCCTCATGGGTTTGAGGGACAAGGTCCCGAACACAGCTCGGCGCGCCTTGAGCGGTTCTTGCAGATGTGCGGTCAAGACAACTGGATCGTGGCCAATTGTACCACACCGGCCAACTACTTTCACATCTTGCGCCGCCAAATTCACCGCACCTTCCGCAAGCCTTTGGTTTTAATGACGCCAAAATCTTTGCTGCGTCATAAAATGGCAGTTTCCAAGCGTGAAGAGTTCACCACCGGATCCAGTTTTCACCGCGTGCTTTGGGATGATGCGCAATATGGCAATTCTGAGACCAAGCTGGTGTCGGACAAAAAAATTAAACGCGTGGTGATCTGCTCTGGCAAAGTCTACTATGACCTTCTTGAAGAGCGCGATGCCCGCGGGATAGATGACGTCTATCTGCTCCGTATTGAACAATTCTACCCCTTCCCAGCCATTTCCATGGTCAGCGAATTGGAGCGTTTTAAGCAGGCCGAGATTGTCTGGTGCCAAGAAGAGCCCAAAAATCAGGGCGCTTGGAGCTTTATCGAACCGAATATCGAATGGGTACTCACCCGTATCGGTGCCAAACACCTCCGACCCGCGTATGTGGGCCGAGCCACCTCCGCTTCGCCTGCCACAGGCCTCGCATCCATACATAAATTACAACAAGCCGCGCTCATTGATGAAGCGCTTACGTTGAAAGGATAAGACCATGTCCACCGAAGTTCGCGTCCCCACGTTAGGCGAATCTGTGTCCGAAGCCACCGTTGCCACATGGTTTAAAAAACAGGGGGATCATGTGGCAGTTGACGAAATGCTTTGTGAATTGGAAACTGATAAGGTCACTGTTGAAGTGCCCAGCCCAGTAGCCGGCACCATATCCGAAATCGTCGCTCCAGAAGGCACCACCGTCAGTGTGGAAGCCCTCTTGGCCCAGATCAACGAAAGTGCAGCCGCGCCAGCACCCACAGCCGTCAGCCACAAAACTGCAGCTGCAGACACAGTCAACGTGATGGTGCCAACCCTTGGCGAAAGCGTCAACGAAGCCACCGTGGCCACCTGGCACAAGCAGCCCGGCGAGCCCGTTGCACAAGATGAGATGCTCTGCGAATTAGAAACTGATAAAGTCAGCGTCGAGGTTCCAGCCCCAGCCGCCGGTATCTTAGGCCAAATTCTAGTCCCTGAGGGCAGCACCGTGCAAGCGGGCAGTCAATTGGCCGTCATTGGTGTCGTCGTCACACAAGCGCCAACCTCTGACACCACCGATGCAGCTCCTGCAGGACGCAAAGACGTAGAAGATGCCCCTTCCGCCAAAAAATTGATGGCAGAAACGGATCTCGACCGGTCTAAGGTAACCGCAACAGGTAAAGATGGACGCGTGATGAAAAGAGATGTGCAAACAGCCCTTGCAGCAAAACTGACAACACTTGCTCCAGCCATAGCCCCAGCATCAGCGCCGCGTGCCGCCGTCTCCGCCAATGATGCAGCCCGTGAAGAACGCGTGAAGATGACACGTCTGCGCCAAACGATTGCGCGGCGCCTCAAAGACAGCCAAAATACCGCAGCAATGCTCACAACCTACAATGAGGTCGATATGACCGAGGTGATGGCGTTGCGCAACGAATACAAAGATTTGTTTTTGAAAAAACATGGAATAAAACTCGGCTTTATGTCCTTTTTCACAGTTGCGTGCTGCCATGCACTGCGCGAAATTCCTGAAGTAAATTCCGAGATTGATGGTATCGATATCGTGTATAAAAACTTCGTCCATATGGGAATTGCCGCAGGCACGCCCACTGGACTGGTGGTGCCCGTGATCCGTGACGCAGACGCAATGTCCTTTGCTGAGATTGAAAAAGCCATTGCCGAAAAAAGTGCGCGTGCCCGGGATGGCAAATTGTCGATGGCAGAAATGCAAGGCGGCACCTTCACAATTTCAAATGGTGGCGTCTATGGCTCGCTGATGTCTTCACCTATCCTAAACCCACCACAATCCGGCATCCTAGGCATGCATAAAATTCAAGACCGCCCCATGGCCATCAACGGCCAGGTGGTGATCCGCCCCATGATGTATCTGGCCCTCAGCTATGATCACCGTGTGGTCGACGGCAAAGGCGCTGTTATCTTCTTAGTCCGCGTCAAAGAAGCGCTGGAAGATCCCCGCCGCTTGCTGATGGACCTATAGGGAGGCCGCGTGATGACACCGGAACTCACAGCCCTCGCCCTCGCGGGCTTGCTTCAGGTTTTGCAGTTAGTCATTATGACCATCCCGGCTAATCTCCAATTGGGCCTGCGTAAAACCCTTGGATCACGCGACGTGAGCACATCCGGCTCGCTGCTTTTTGCTGAGCTACAGCCCCGTACTGCGCGCCTGTTTAGGGCCTTCAATAACCACTTTGAAAGCCTTATCTTATTTACTATCGCCATTGTGGTCATCACCCTAAGCGGCAAATCCAGTGAAGCCACCCAAATGGCCGCCTATGTTTATCTTGCTGCTCGGATCGCCTATGTGCCTGCCTATTTCTTCGGCCTTAACCCTTGGCGCTCGGGGATTTGGTTTGCAGGGTTTGGCGCCATTGTGTTCATTTTGGTGATTTCTATCCTATGATCTTCTTCTGGCCTCAAATACTCTGGGGTTTGGGGAAACGCCCCAATTCATTTCTAACCGCTGGGCTTAGGCCCATATTGCCCAAGACAAAGGACCTCCCATATGGCTTCTTATGATGTAATTGTGATCGGCTCTGGCCCCGGCGGCTATGTTAGCGCCATTCGATGTGCGCAATTGGGGCTGAAAACAGCCTGTGTGGAGGGGCGTGACACCTTGGGTGGCACCTGTTTGAATGTGGGCTGCATCCCATCCAAAGCGCTCTTGCATGCCAGCTATCAGCTGTATGAAGCTAAACATAATTTTGCAAAAATGGGCCTGATGGCGGACAATCCGGTGGTAGATTGGACCAAAATGCAGAACTACAAAACTGAGGTGATCGACGGCAACACCAAAGGCATTGAGTTTTTGTTCAAGAAAAACAAAATTGACTGGATCAAAGGCTGGGCCGGAATACCTGCCGCAGGTGAGGTCAAAGTCTCTGATGAGACACACCGTGCCAAACATATCATAATAGCCAGCGGCTCCGAGCCCTCCAGCCTACCAGGTATTGAGGTTGACGAGAAAGTTGTCGTCACCTCCACTGGGGCCCTGGCCTTGGACAAAATCCCCGCAAAAATGGTGGTGATCGGCGCTGGTGTCATTGGGCTTGAGCTGGGTTCAGTATATGCACGATTGGGCAGTGACGTTGAAGTCATCGAGTTTCTGGATGAGATCACCCCCGGCATGGATGCGGAAGTGCAGAAAACCTTTCAACGCATTTTAAAAAAACAAGGCCTCAAGTTCACCATGGGTGCGGCGGTGCAATCCGTCTCAGTCAAAAAGACAAAAGCTACGGTCAGTTATCTCAAACGCAAAAAAGATACGCAGCATCAGGTTGAGGCCGATGTGGTGCTTGTGGCCACCGGGCGCAGGCCCTTCGTTGATGGTTTGGGCCTAGAGGCGCTTGGGGTCACCCTCACAGATCGCGGACAAATCCAAACCGACACCCATTACGCCACTTCCGTGCCCGGTATTTACGCAATTGGCGATGCCATCACCGGCCCTATGCTGGCCCATAAAGCCGAAGACGAGGGCATAGCCGTCGCTGAAATTTTAGCTGAACAGGCGGGCCATGTGAATTACGATGTGATCCCCAGTGTGATTTACACCCATCCAGAAGTGGCCAGTGTCGGCCAAACCGAAGAACAATTAATAGAGGCTGGTCGCAACTATAAAGTTGGCAAATTTTCCTTCATGGGTAATGGCCGTGCCAAGGCCAATTTCGCAGCTGATGGTTTTGTGAAGATCCTCGCCGATACCGCCACAGATCGGATATTGGGCGCGCATATCATCGGGCCAATGGCTGGGGATTTGATCCATGAAGTCTGTGTCGCCATGGAATTTGGCGCTGCAGCCGAAGATCTCGCCCGCACATGCCACGCCCATCCGACCTATTCTGAGGCAGTACGCGAAGCTGCCCTTGCTTGTGGTTTAGGCGCAATTCATAGCTAAATTAATACTTGGCGCACAAAGTTAATATTATCGCGCCAACATCCGCAGCCCCTGAGTGACATCAGCCCGCACCGCGACCCGCAGCCCCGGCTCATCACCCGCCTTCAAAGCCGCTAAGATCAAACGATGATTGATCGGCGGATCCTTGCGCTGAAGTCTTCCATAAAGAGCTCGCATTGTCGGGCCCATTTGCAACCAAACCGTTTCCACTGTGGCCAACATTGCAGGGGCTTGTGCACGCAGATATAGAGTGCGATGAAACTCAAGATTGGTGCGAATATAGGTCACCGCATCCGCCTTGGCTACAGCCACTGATATAGCGTCGTTGATGGTCTGCAGCCGCTCGACGAGCGCCATGTGCGCCCGCGGCAGGGCCCGTGTGGCCAGCTCCACCTCGATTAAAGCCCGCAGGGAGGCCAGCTCCTCTATACGGTCACCCGACAACTCCGGGGTTTGAAAACGGCCGGTGACGGATATGCTCAACGCCCCCTCAGCCGCCAAACGTTTCAACGCCTCGCGCACCGGGGTGACCGACACACCAAATTCGGCCGCAACCCCACGCAGAGTAATTGCTTGGCCTGGTCTCATCTCACCATACATGATCCGCATTCGAAGGGTTCGGTACACCTGATCATGGGCGGCTAGAAAACTGTCTTGTAATTTCTCTGCCATATCTGTTTGTGATTACATTTTTGCAGCCTGTCAAACGAGAACCACTCATAACAGATAACGATGTAAATCTTCACCATGCTCACGCAGCCAAGCCCGTTGCCCGGCATGGTTGGGGAAAAGCCGCTCCACCACCGCCCAAAACCGCGCGGAGTGGTTCATCTCAGCCAAATGTGCTACTTCATGGGCCGCCACATAGTTCAACACCTCCGGCGGCGCCATGATCAACCGCCAAGAGTAATTTATGTTGCCTTGGGTTGAGCAGGAGCCCCAGCGGGACGTAGTATCGCGCAGGGTGAGCCTGCCATAGGGTTTGCCTAAAGCCACAGCATAGCGCTCGGTGGCCTCTTGCAGGCGCATACGTGCTTGTAGCTTGAGAAAGGCTTTCACCCGTGCGCCTACCATCGCTTCCGGTCCGGGCACCAACAGCTCCTCTCCAATCGCACGCACTTGCCGACCCTGCCCCGGGCAAATGGTCAAAAGCTGGCCTTGATATAAAAACGTGCCCCCAAACATTGCCACCGCAGTTGGCGGTAAGTCTGCTAAATGGGCCCTAATCCAAGATTCTTTTTCAAAAACGAACTTTTCAGCCTGTGCCATCGGGCAGGATATCGGCAAACTCAACGTAACAAGGCCTTTGAGCCGCAAAACCCGCAAAGACATGCGCCGCGCCCGCTTAGATCGCCGTAAAACAACACTGATTCTCGGGCTCCCAAGCAGCATTATTTGCTGAACAGGGGTAATTGATGCTGAATTCATCCAAGACATCCACAAATTAATAGATTTCACCTTTGACACCGCCCATTCTCTATGGCACTCGACATAGATTGTCACCGATTGCGAGAGGGGGAAACCCATGCCCAAAGAAGAATGGGGTACTAAACGTGTTTGCCCCACCACAGGCAAGCGTTTTTACGACCTGAATAAAAATCCTATTATTAGCCCTTACACGGGTGAAACTGTTGCACTGGATGCAAACAAGGGCCGTACGATGGTCGCTGATGCTGAAGATGCGCAAACAAAAAAACAACAAGAAGCTGATGCCGACTCTGGAGAGGTGGTATTGGATGACGATGATATTGACGCAGATTTGGGCGATGATGTGCTTGATGACGACGACGATGACACCGTTTCTCTTGACGAAATCGCCGATGTCGCTTCAGACGACGACGATAGCTAAATTTCTTCGCTTGGCGCGCTGATTTACTCTTGATCCCGCGCCAAGCCTTGCCTAGACAGAAAGGCAATATAGGGCCCTTAGCTCAGCTGGGAGAGCGCCTGCATGGCATGCAGGAGGTCAGCGGTTCGATCCCGCTAGGGTCCACCAAATTTCCATAACATCCTATAAAAAAATAAGGCAATGTCCCGCACATGGCTTTTTAGCGTATCATGATTTAAATTGGACAGCATGGACGTCTCCCGCGGCTGACCAATCCCCTACCCCAACGCCCTTCGCACCGCGTCTTTCCAGCCGGCGTAGAGGGTGTCGCGGGTGTCGACGGGCATTTGCGGCTCAAAGCGTTGCTCTAGGGCCCATGTTTTGGCGAAGCCCGCCTTATCCGGATAGACGCCGGCGCGGGATCCTGCAAGCCATGCGGCCCCCAAAGCCGTAGTCTCCAACACCTGTGGCCGGTCCACCGGGACGCCTAGAATATCGGCCAGAAATTGCATCGTCCAATCGCTGGCGGTCATGCCACCATCGACTCGCAGCACCGCCGGCCCCACGGCGCCCATATCGTCCAGCATCGATAGCAGAAGATCACGGGTTTGATAGCCCACGCTTTGCAGCGCCGCCTTGGCAAATTCCTTCGGCCCTGAGTTGCGCGTCAGCCCAAACACTGCCCCCCGGCACTCCGCATCCCAATAGGGCGCGCCAAGCCCTGTGAAGGCAGGCACCAGATACAGAGACTGTGTCGGATCGGCAGAAGCGGCCATATTGGCGGCCTCGGAGGCCTGCTGGATGATTCCCAACCCATCGCGCAGCCATTGCACAACAGCTCCAGCAATGAAGATCGAACCTTCCAGCGCATAGGTCGGCTTGCCGTCAAACTGATAAGCAATCGTGCCCAACATCCGGTTTTGCGATTGCACCAGAGTGTCACCGGTGTTCAAAAGCGCAAAGCAGCCGGTGCCGTAGGTCGATTTTAGCATCCCCGGTACAAAGCAGGCCTGACCAATGGTGGCGGCCTGTTGATCGCCTGCCACTCCAAGGATCGGGATTGACCCGCCAAACAGGCCCGTTGTGCCAAAGTCAGAAGCGCAATCGCGCACCTCCGGCAGTAGGCATTGTGGAATATCCAACAGGCCGCAAATCTCATCATCCCAACACCCTTTAGTAATATCATACAGCATGGTGCGGGCAGCATTGGTGGCATCGGTCACATGAGACGCGCCCTCGGTCAGCTTCCAAATCAGATAGCTGTCTATGGTGCCAAACAGCAATGCTCCCTTCTGCGCCCGCACCCGCGCACCGGGGACATGCTCCAATAGCCAATTGACCTTGGTGGCTGAGAAGTAGGGATCAATCAACAACCCAGTTTTCGCGGTGATCTCTGGCCCATGGCCCGCAGCACGCAGCGAATCACAAAATGGCGCTGTTCGCCGGTCTTGCCAGACAATAGCGTTGTGAATGGGCGCGCCGGTGACCCGGTCCCAAATGAGGGTGGTTTCGCGTTGGTTGGTGATCCCAATCGCTGCGATATCCGCAGGCCTGCAGGATGCTTTTTGCATCACGCCGCGCACCACCGCCAAAACAGAGGCCCAAATTTCTTCTCCATCATGCTCCACCCAACCCGATTGCGGGAAATGTTGGGTGAATTCTTGCTGACTGGAGAAGGCGGGGCGCATATCGGCGTCAAATAAAATTGCACGGCTGGAGGAGGTGCCTTGGTCAATGGCCAAAATATACGTCATAGGATCTCCAAGCATGTCAGAAGGGCCAAAATCGGCCCAAATTTCACTATAAATATGCGTTTAGAGATGGGTCTATGTAAAGGGGAAATCTGCTAAAAGTTCAGCATATATGACACTCTAAGCCGCCCCTGCATCGATCATCTAGCCCCGAAAGCCTTTGGCCACGACAAATTTCTCAGAAGAGTTGGACCGTGACGCCGGCGGCTTCATATTCGAAACTTTGGTAAATTTTTTCTTGAGCAGAGCCTGCAGGTCACCCTCAGCCCCACCGGCCAAAACCTTAGCGATGAACGTCCCACCCGGAGCCAAAACATCAAAGGCAAAATAGGCTGCAGCCTCACACAGAGCAATGATGCGCAGGTGATCGGTTTGTTTATGTCCAGAAGACGCTGCAGCCATATCTGACATGACCACATCAGCCTGACCATCTAGCCAAGTTTTGACCTTGTCGTCCGCCCCGTCCTCCATGAAATCCAACACATGAATTTCAGCACCAGGAATGGATTCCACCTCTTGCAGATCAACGCCCAGGATAGTGCCAACCTTTTTGCCTTGCCGTTCACCCAATGCATTGATGCGGCGCACAGCCACTTGGCACCAGCCCCCAGGCGCACAGCCCAAGTCCACAATCCGAGCGCCGGGCACCAAGAAGCGATATTTGTCATCAAGTTCCAGAATTTTAAACGCCGCACGACCACGATAGCCCTCAACTTGAGCCCGCTTGACATAGGGGTCATTGAGCTGACGCTCCAACCAAAGCGTGGACGACAGTTTCCTACCACGGGCAGTTTTCACCTTCACACGCAGTTCACGTTGGCCGCGGCCACTGTTGTTGGTAGGGGTCTTCGCCATGTCATTCAGTTCTTTTGTTCGACCAATACACCATCTGCGCTCATTTGTGCATAGAGTAAACCCTCTCGCAGCCCTCTATCGGCCACTGAAAGCTTATGCGTGGGCCAACTTCGCAGCAAAGCTTGCAAAATCGCTGCCCCTGACATGATCAACGCTTGACGATCTTTGCCAATGCGTGGATCATTTTTACGTCCCGTGGGGCCCATTCGAAGGTACTCATGTATTACCTTATCAATTTCTATCGAAGACATTGACAGCCCATCGACTTTATTACGATCATAACGCCGCAAGCCCAAATGGCTGGCCGCCACAGTGGTCACCGTGCCGCTGGTGCCGATTATCTGGAAATGTGCTATTTTATAGGCCCGCTCATAGGGGATAAATTTCTCGAGTTTTTCTTCAAACATCAAACTCATCAGTGCAAAGCGGCCCGCATCATCATCCACATCATTGAACAAATCACGCAACGTGGCCACGCCCAGGGGCACAGATATCCAATCAACTACTTTCGCACCATACTTGTTGGGCCGCTCGCCAGAGCGAAACCCTTTATGCATATGCATAATTGCGCGGCTGCGCAGCTTTGGCTCCACGTCAACCAAATCAATCCACACCAGCTCCGTTGACCCACCGCCAATATCCACCACAAGCAATTGATCGGTGTCGTTGGTCACCAAAGGGGCGCAGGATAAAACCGCCAGTTGTGCCTCCTCTTCTGCTCGGATGATCTCAAGATTGAGACCTGTTTCCTTGCGGATCTGCCGCATGAGCGCCGCACCATTGTCTGCACGTCGACACGCTTCGGTCGCGACCAAACGCATCTTTTTCACACGGTATTGTTTAAGTTTTTGGCTGCAAATACGTAGGGCTTGCAGGGTTCGGTTCATCGACGCGCGGCTCAGTCTCCCAGTTTCTTCTAAGCCGATTCCAAGCTGAACCGATTTTGAAAAACTGTCCACGACCTTGAATTGCGCACCGTCAGGCTGCGCAATCAACATTCTGCACGAATTTGTGCCTAAGTCCAACGCCGCATAAAGCGATTGAGCTTGAGCCTTAGGGCCTGCGGTGGATTCAACCGCTTTAGGAACCGCGCCCGCAGACCGGGGACGCTGTGGCGTCATTATTATACGCCTTTCGGATTTCGAGTTACCACCAACTTATGCGCATAGAGGGGGCCATGCAATCATTCATGAAGTTATTACGAAATTTTCCATTGTCGAAGGCTATTAATTCCAAGTTGCATTTGTCATTACGGCAAGGTCGCTACCACCCGTTCAATTGTCGAAATTCGACCCTGTTTTATGTTCAATTGCTCCTAATAATTCGTGACATAAAGATAAGGAATCAAATGGCAGATGTAATTGTTGTGTATTGGCGAGATATCCCAGCCCAAGTTATTGTGGGTAAAGGTCGCAAAGCGGCCAAGGTTCAACTGCCAGAACGGTTTGAGCAGGCCATCGATCGCGCCGCGATGAAAATTGGCGCGGAAGATACCGATTCCTATTTGGCGGAATGGCGCAAAGCCCCAGCATATGAGGTTGAGGGCGAGCAAGCGGATGTGGCGCAGTCAGAAGCCAATCGCATTGATGCCGAATATGACCAAACCAAAATCAAGCAGCTCATCGCCAATGATGGCTGGACCAGATGACCCTTAAATATTTACTCACAGGAGAGGCTCATGGCTCTGCTTAATTTCGGATCTAAAGACATGCCTGCTGTTGAGGTTAATCCACAGGTTGAAACCTTCCTGAAGGATTTTTCAATTGAAGTTATGCCGCGCACCGCTGAGAAGGTTGAAGACTTCCGTGACATCCTGCCCGGTGCCACCCGCATCTATGTTGCGCATATCGAGGGTACGCCTATCGAAGATATGGTTGCAACCGCAAAGCGGTTGGCGGCTGAAGGTTACGATGTAATGCCACATTTCCCGGCGCGGATCATCAAGGACGAAGCGACGCTGCGCAATTGGATTGCCATGTATCAAGGTGAGGCTGACATTGAGCAGGCCCTGCTTCTTGCGGGCGGTGTCACCACTCCCCATGGAGACTATCACAGCTCCATGCAGCTTTTAGAATCTGGTGCCTTTGGCGATGCTGGGTTCAAGCGCCTAAATGTGGCCGGTCACCCCGAGGGCAACAAAGACATCGATCCCGACGGGGCGATGACCAATGTCGATGCGGCCTTGCGCTGGAAGCAAGCTTTTTCAGATACATCCGACGCAGAAATGGCCATCACGACTCAATTTTGTTTTGAGGCTAAGCCGGTGATTGATTGGGCCAATGACTTGGCCGCCAATGGCATCACACTGCCTATTCATATTGGTGTGGCAGGTCCAGCAAAATTACAGACCTTGATCAAGTTTTCCATCGCCTGCGGTGTGGGCACATCCCTACGCGTATTGCAGCGCCGGGCCAAGGATTTGACCAAATTGCTCTTGCCCTTCAGCCCAAATGAATTTTTGGCCGAATTGGCTGCTCATAAGGTTCAAAACCCGCAGCTTAACATCTCCCATGTGCATTTTTTCCCACTTGGCGGGATCAAAATCAATGCCAAATGGGCCATCGAAAACGGCGGTTCTTCCGTTGTTCCTGTTTCTCAATCCTAAGGATTACCAAGAATGACACGCACCGTTGTTGAGTCAAAAACAAAAACCGCGATTATTGGTTTTGACGAGCCCTTCTGCGTTATTGGAGAGCGTATCAATCCAACTGGCCGGAAAATTCTCAATGCTGAGCTTGAGGCTGGAGATTTTTCTCGGGTTGAAGCCGACGCCATTGCGCAAGCTGCAGCTGGCGCCTCGATCTTAGACATCAACTCTGGTGCCGTTTTTTCCAACAAAATGGCCGAAGATCCGCGCTATGCTGACAATAACTTTGTCGAACCGACATTGATGCGCGAATTAGTGCTGCGGGTGCAGGCGGTTGTCGACACACCTTTGTGCATCGACAGTTCCGTGCCCGGTGCTTTGGAAAATGGCTTAGCCGCTGCCGAAGGCCGTCCCTTGCTCAATTCCGTGACCGGTGAAGAAGACCGGCTTGAGCTTGTTCTACCTTTGGTGAAAAAATACAACGTGCCAGTGGTGGCAATCTCTAATGACGACACCGGGATTTCAGAAGATCCAGACGTGCGCTTTGCTGTGGCCAAGAAGATTGTCGAACGAGCCGCTGATTTTGGCATTCCACCCCATGATATTGTGGTGGATCCCTTGGTGATGCCTGTGGGTGCGATGGGCACAGCTGGATTGCAGGTTTTTACCTTGGTGCGGCGCTTGCGCGACGAGCTGGGCGTGAACACCACCTGCGGCGCATCGAATATCTCCTTTGGCCTGCCAAATCGTCATGGGATCAACAATGCCTTCTTGCCGATGGCCATGGTGGCCGGTATGACATCCGCAATCATGAATCCAGTGATGTTACCGGTAAATCAAACCAAGATTGATGCCAAGAAAGAAGCCATTCGCGCGGTAGGCATCATGCTGCCGGAAGATATGGATGATGAAACTTTCGTGACCCTCTTTGGCATGGGCTCTACCAACTCCAAAGCAGGTAAGGAAATGGAAGCCATCCGGGCGGCCAATTTCCTGATGGACAATGACGCCAGTGGTGGGGCTTGGATCAAATTCAACAAAGTTCCCGGAGACGATACCGGCAGGCGCGGTGGGCGCAAGCGCCGCCGCGGTTAACAAAATCACAAGATTTCAAGAGCGCGGTGGCATCACTGCGCTCTTTTGCTGTACAAGTTGCGCGCCGTGGCAGCCGTGGCTCTTAGAGCAGTTTGCAATGTGACCACATCCGCCGCCACGCCCAAAAACTTACCGCCCTGCGCCACAAAACGCTCTTGCTCTTCCTCCCCTAAACAAATTGTACCAGCGCAAAGTCCTGCTGCGGTGATATCAGCCATGCCTTTAGCAATAACCTTGAGCACATCAGGATGAGTCAAATTACCCAAATATCCCATATCCGCACTTAAATCGGCAGGACCAATAAAAATGCAATCTATCCCCGGCACTTTGGCAATCTGAGGGATATTGAGCATGGCAGACAATGTTTCGACCTGCACAATCACACAGATTTGGTCATTGGCGGTGTAGGCATAGTCTGAAATCGCGTTGTAACCGCTGGCCCGGGCCAAAGCGTAGCCAACCCCGCGATTGCCTTCGGGCGCATATTTGCAAGCCGCAACGACTTTGGCCGCCTGTTCGGCAGTCTCAACCATAGGCACCAAAATACTTTGCGCACCGATATCCAAGACCTGCTTTAGGATCCAATTCTCGCCATCTGGCACACGTACAATGGCGCTGGCGCCTAAGCCCTGCAATGCCCGCAGCTGCGACTCAATCAGCGGCAAATCATTGGGGCCATGCTCGCCATCGATCAAACACCAATCAAAGCCTGCGGCCCCAGCCATCTCAGCCACCGCGGGGCTGGTGAGCCCCAACCAAATGCCGATTTGCATTTCACCGGCGCGAATTGCGGCCTTTAACTCATTTGTTGGTGCAGGCATGACCTAATCCTTTGTTGCTTGGGTGAAAACAGCCATAGACCACGCCAAATGACAAGGCTTTTAAAAATTTTCCTACTCTGCGCCCTTGCAAGAATTGCACAAAATCTAGTAAAGAACGGCAAGAAAATTAAGTGAGTTGGACTGAGGATATGGGTATGCAATATCTGATCGCAGATGTGGGCGGCACCAACACCCGCGTAGCGCTGGCTCATGATGGGCGATTGCAGACCGACAGCATCCACCGCTACCGCAATGTCAATCAATTTGGCGTCGCAGAAATTCTACGAGATTATCTGAGTAATCACGCTCCAGATTCCCGTCCCTCAGCGGTGTGCATCGATGTGGCAGGCCCGGTTGGAGACAACCAAGGTCAGCTGACCAATCTCGATTGGACAGTTACAACCGCTCAACTTTGTGACGCCACAGGCGCAAGCCGCGGGGCCATTATCAACGACATGCAGGCCCAAGGCTTGGCTTTGTCGCATTTGCCCACCAAATCTTTCAGCAGCGTCCTCAAAGGCACGGCCCAGACAGGCAACCGCATCGTGGTGAACGTCGGAACGGGCTTCAATTCGGCGGTGGTTTTGGGCGATGGGCCAAAGCTCACCGTGCCGGGCAGTGAAACAGGTCATGTGAACCTTCCAGTGCCTAGCCCCGAGATCTTCGAATTGCACCAATATCTGACAGCCCGCTTTGGATTTGCCTCTGCCGAGGAAGTACTGTCCGGCCGTGGCTTGGGTCACATCTATGCCTTCTTAGCCCAGCACAGCGCGTCGGAGCCTCTACCCAGCTCTAAACATATCATGGCACATTTGGACAGTGATCCTCTTGCGCTCAAATCCATCTCTATTTTGCTGGAAGTATTTGGCTGCGTGTGTGGCAATCTCGCACTGACGCACCTACCGTTTGGTGGAATTTATTTGGTTGGCGGTATGGCCCAGGCCCTCGCAGATCACTATTCAGATAGTCTCTTTCACAGCGCCTTTGCCGCAAAAGGCCGATTTTCAGAGTTTATGAACCAATTTTCGGTAAATTTGGTGAAAGATGACCATGCGGCCCTTGCGGGATGTATCGCGCATCTGCAATTCTTTGAGAATGACACTCACTGATCTGCTTTCCAACAATCTGGCCCGGCAACAATTCTACCACCCAACAGACCTGCGCAAGGTAGTCGATATCAACCGCAGCGCCTTTCAAGGCTTGACCCATGATGCCTCAATCTTGCCAATCAAGGCCTTCCCCTTTTGACAACATAACTTTACCTGCGACGGGGCTTTGTTGCAAAAGTGCTGGAAATTATGGCACCAAGGCGACTTTCTGGCGCAAACTCAAACGGCATTGGACCAAATTGCCAGCCAAGGCCCAGTTGGCTCAGGCGATGTTGGCACGCAGAAAAAACGAGGTGACGGCGGTTGGTGTAATTGGCATCCGTCCAAAACCGCATTGAAATATCTCTGGCTCACAGGTCGTATCGCCGTCACCCGCCGCGAAGGTTTTCGCAAGATTTACGATTTGGTCGAAAACGTGATCCCCAACGTCTATTTGCAACAACATCCCTCCCCAGATGACAGCACCGATTGGGCCTGCCACTCGGCCCTTCAGGCCATGGGCTTTTCCACGGAAAAAGAAATCGCCTAATTTTAAAATTTTGTGACGATTTTAGATGTGACGCACTGGTTGGCGCTCAGATGGGCCGAGGGGGAAATCCGTTGGATCCATGTTGCGGACGCGGACAGCACATCCCGCCTATTAGCCATATTTACGCAAGATTGGGAGAGATTGCAAACCCCGCTTCCCTTCGCCCCGCGCGTGCGCATCCTAAGCCCCTTTGATCCCGCCCCGCGCAACCGGCAGCGCGCGCAAGAACTCTTTGGGTTTTTCTAACGGATTGAGGTATTTGTCCCCGCCGCCAAGCGCGTCTGTTTTTCCAATGTTGGAAGGTGACAAGCTGATTGGCCGCAACGAGGTCAAAACCAACAGGCCAAACAGAACATTAAACATTTTAAGCATATGGCCCGAAGCCACCACAGGACTTACTCCCGCCCACAAAGCCCACATTCAAGCCGAACTGACCCGATTGTGCGGCTTAGCAGGCTATGAGGGAGTGAACGGGCTTGAGGTTTTGGCCCACGCATAACCCGCTAGATATCCAATATCAAAACCCCGTTCTCCTGCAAAGCCCGGCTTTGACAGAGTATAATCGTGGTTTCACGTTGCGCCGCGGAGAGGACAAAATCACGATGTTCAACTTCGCCTGCAATCACCGTGCATTTGCACACGCCACACAGACCATCTGAGCATTTCACTTCCACAGGTATCCCCGCCGCAATCAAGGCATCACTGGCGGATTGATCTGCGTTCACCGCAAGCTTTTGACCATTGCTACGCTCAATCTCAAACGGCAGATTAACCCAATCTAACATGTCCGGCACTGCGAAAAATTCCGCATGCAACGCTGCATCAGGATAGCCTATGGCGCGGGCATGACCCAAAATTGCGCTCATGTAGGCATCCGGCCCGCAGACATAGATATGAACACCCGGCGCATAGGGCGGAACGGCTACTGCAATATCTAATCGGCTGCCTTGATCAGAGTAGTGCTTGCTGGTTTTTGCGGCCCAAGGCTGCGCTGCAAAATCACCGTCAAACGCAGCGGAGTCCAGTCTACTGGCCGAATACATCATCTTAAAATCGCGCCCAGCATGGTCCAACTCATGGGCAAAGGCAATCATCGGCGTGACACCAATGCCGCCGCCAAACAGCAACGACAGGTTGGACTGCTCTTCAAGACCAAAATGGTTGATTGGTTTGGAGACAAATACGCGCCGGCCTTGCTCAAAAATACGGTGCATCAGTTTTGATCCACCGCGTCCTTCCGGCTCAATCAACACCGCAATTTCATAACAACTGCGATCCGCAGGATCCCCGCACAACGAATATTGCCGCAGAAACTCTGGCGCCACAACAATATCCAAATGCGCCCCTGCGGTCCAAACTGGCAAATCCGCAGCATCAGCGGCAACCAATCTATATTTTTTCACACCGCCCGCACAGTCCGTGACGCTATCTACAATCATCTGAATGACTGGCGCTTCTTGATCGCTTTGGTACAGGTGTAAGTGATCCTGTGCGCCGCTAGCGGATTTGGCCTGATACGCCTCAGCGGTGATCATGGCTTGGTAGGCCTCAATACCCGCTTCACGGTCCATTGGCGATGGATAGGGATAGGGATGCGGAGCCAAGGGGGCGGGATAAACCGCCAAGGTTTGATCGGCGTATTTGAGATCTAGATCTTTTTGCAGCGCCCGTGCGTTCGCCACATTTAGGCTAGGCGCATAGGCCCCATCTTCTGTCAGCTCTAGATCCCACCACCACTTTTTCACTGGGTTCAATTCACCGTGACCGACCATATCATCAAGCTTGGCCAAAACAGGCGCCATCTGCGGCACATTCATCGCAGCCCAACGAAACGGCGCTTCTGAAAACAAGCCCTCAAGGTTCCAAGGACAGGTTTTCATGCACCGACCACACATTGCACCACCCGGCGTGTTGATCCGGTAGGTGGCGCATTTTTGACTGTCTGACTTCCAAATTTCATACCCGTTAAACATCAATTTTGGCCCTGCGGTGATCGCTCCAGACGGGCATTCGCGCGCGCATTTATTGCAGCTATCACAAAACTTTTGCAGTCCAAAATCAATGGGCTTGTCATGGGCCATCGGCAGTGATGTGGTCACCGCACCCGATTTCAAACGTGGTCCCAGAAACGGATTTAATATCACCTCACCTATCCGGCTCACCTCCCCCAGTCCAGACAGCAGCAACAAGGGCGGTTGCAGCACCTCGCCGTCCATCACCGTATGAGCCTTGGCCGAATAGCCCATATTGCGGATATGCTGGGCCAGAATCCCACCTAATAGCGAAAACCGCAGATAGGCCCGCATGGATTGCGCCACGCTGATCCAATCATCACCGGAGGCCCCCTCCATCGTTTCGAAGCCTTGATCAACAATCATACTGACCGCATGGTCATGCGGCGGGATGATAGGCGTGCCACGGGCATCATGAGAATACCAGCTCCATTCCGGGCAGCGCGACAGGCCCGTAGCATCAATGCCCATAAAGTAACTCGCGCCCTTGATGTTTTCGCCAGCTTTTTCAGGTGAAATCTGTTGCACCTCTTGGGCAGGCTCGCCATCTTGCAACAGCACAAAGGCCCCCAAAAGTCGCCGTTGCGCGGCGCTCGGGGCGGCTTTTCGAACATAATGGCCGCCCGTCGCGCCTTTTTGCACCTGCGGGCCCATATCGCCAAATTGCGCGCGTGCAAACATATCGGTGCGTTTTGGCACCCGCGCGATATTGGGCTCATCCATATAGGTGGTTGGAGTTTTGACCCGTTTCAGCGTTTCAAAAGGATGCGCGCCGCTCACATAATCGCGTGCCGCATAGGGATCATGATTGCCCCGGCTGGCCCCACCATGCCGTCCAAAGATCCAGTCTAGGGACTTCAGGGCCGATTTGGGCTGAACCGCCGCCAAAGGCTGATCATAGGCCAAGGGCATATCTGTGGTCACGGCAGCCAAACCAAACCGGCCACCCAGCCATGGATGGGTGATCTGATTGCCCTCGACCTCTGCTACGCCCGCTTTGACCGCTAGCCGGGACAGCTCTACATCGCTTGTGGTCGCTGAATGCGCCCGCGCGCTGAAGCCCAACACCCGCAGGTAATTGGCCAGTACAGTTGCAGTTTCCATGCCCAAAACTGCCGCACGTTCAGCCTGCGCATCTTGCACCCAGTCACAGCCAGACTCATCCGGCCGAGGGTCGCGGCGGTAGTCCACTAAAAACACCAAAGCCCCGGTATGATGGCTAATAGATTCAAGCTTTGCAGCCATGCTTTCCTTGAGATCAGCCATAATCATATCAATGCCCGCCACCAGCGTTTTGGTCTGTCTTGTGCTCAAAGCATGGGCTAACCGCGCCACCGCCGGGTTGAGGCGCGGGGTTGCAAGATGGTCATCTGCGGCTAGAGCGGTTACCCCCACCATGGCAATGTCGTTGAAATAAGCAAATGCCTTCAAGTGATTGGAGCGCTCCTGCAAATCTGATGGAATTTCTGAAGCCACCGAGTTTGTACGACCGTCGCGCACCGCATCCATCATGGCTTGAAATTCCGCCATGGCCGGCACGATGCTGCTACTGGCGGCTGGGCGCTGGAAATCCAACACCGGCCAAGGAACAATGGCTTTTAGATCTGGGCACACCGAGCTGCGCATGAGCCGTTCTGTGGGAAAGCGGCCCATATGGATGGGGCGGTTACGATCAGAAAAGAGCTTGCTCATGGACATGGCATCCTTAGGCATTTGGTAATGGCCGCTAGAATAGACAGGGCAATCTCTGCCGGAGACTTACTGCCGATGGACAATCCTATCGGTCCTTGGATGCGGTCGAATTGGGCCGCACTCACCCCCAAGTCCAACATGGATGCCCGGCGCTTGGCATGTGTGCGCGTCGAGCCCAGTGCCCCTATATAAAAAGCCTCGGTCGCAAGCACAGCTTGCAAGCACGGCGTGTCCATTTTTGGATCATGGGTCAGGGTCACCAAAGCCGTACGATTGTCGATGGCGAGACCAGCCAAAGCATCCTCGGGCCAATCCACGATCAGCTCTTGGTCTGGAAACCTTTGAGAGCTGGCGAAGGATTCACGTGGGTCAATGATGGTGACTTGATAGCCTGTAAGTTGCGCCATTGGCGCCAAAAACTGTGCAATATGCACCGCCCCCACCACGACCAAACGCAAAGGTGGATTTTGAATATGAGTGTAAACCTGCTCTGAGACACCGCCCAGACCGGTGAAGTCCTGCGAATGGGTTTGTGGCGCGATCACAGCCCGCGCCCAAGTGTGCAAATTGACCTGAAGTCCTAACCCTTGGCGATCGGTGTAAGCCTGCGCCAAAGCCTCCAGCGCTTCCACTGTGACCCCCTGCCCAAAGCCAACAGGCTCAACCATGATCTTGATCGTACCACCACAGGCCAGCCCCACAGCGAAAGCATCCACATCATTCACACCGTATTCCAGCACCTTACAGGTGCCATCAGCCAAAACCTCCAGCGCCTCAAGCACCACGGCCCCCTCAACGCAGCCACCAGAGACAGAGCCATGAAAAGAACCATCTTCACAGACCACCAATTGCGCCCCCACCGGTCGGGGCGACGAGCCCCATGTGCTCAAAACCGTGGCCAGAGCCACCTTTTGCCCTTTGCGGTGCAGCGACGCTGCAAGCCCACCTATATGCTGTGACAACTTCATTTTAACAGTCCCATCACTCTGGTTTTATGATCCGCGCGCAAACCATTTCTCAGACCATCGGATAATTCCTGCAGACTGTCCAGATTATGACAGGCCACAAAGGACGACACATGCGGCAACATCGCGCGAATGCCAGCGGCTTGTGGCGAAAACTGATCCCATCGCAGCAGCGGATTAAGCCAAATCAGCTCACGGGTTTGCAGCGCCAATCGGGAGATTTCTGCCTCCAATTGCGCAATGCCCTCACGCTCCAACCCATCGGTGATCAACAGCACTACCGACGGGGTTGAGAGCACCCGTCGTGCCCAATGCCGGTTAAACTCCCCAAGGCTCGTGGCGATGCGCGTGCCGCCTTCCCAGTCGCGCACGTGACTGCCAATGGCCGTCAGTGCGGCATCCGGGTCTTTGATGGTCAACAAAGGTGATATATTATGCAGACGCGTACCAAAGGTGAAACTGTGCACCTCGGCCCAAGATTGCCCCTGAGCCTGCGCCATGGAATGCACAAAATGCATCATCATGCGGCTGTAACGGGTCATGGAGCCTGAAATATCACACAGCACCACAAGGTTGAGCCGCCGTGGTTTGGCGCTTTGTTTGGGCAGTTGCATCATTTCACCACCACTTCGCCGGGCACTTTGTAGGGCTTTGCGGCGATCAATTTGCACCGTATTTGCAGCCTGCGCATACCGACGCCCAAGCACTTTGGGCAGATCAAGCCCCATGCTGCGAATGGCGATTTTAGCTGCACGGATTTCTGCAGCGGTCATGGCGTCGAAATCTTTCTGGATGAGCTTTTCCATATTGGAATGCGAAAACTGCGCATCGACTTCCAATTGCTCTTTCGGGGGCGCTTGGCGGGGATTGCCCCCCCCAGCCGCCATCGCCTCAGCCGCTCGGTTTTGTGCCGGCTTCAAGGGGCGATCAATTGGCGGCGCGGTGATCACAGGCAAGAGATTGGTAATCATATTTTCCAAAAACTCAGGGTCACGCCAAAACATGGCAAACACTTGATCAAAAATTAAAAGATGCTCTGCACGGGTCACAATCATTGCGCGCAGGGTGGTGTGAAAATCACGGCGATTGGTAAAACCCACCGTCTTTACCGCGCGCAAGGCCTCAAGAATTTGTGCTGTGCCCACTGGAACCCCTGCCCGCCTTAGAGCACGCACAAAATAAACAATATTATCCGGCAGCCTTCCGGCGGTTGGTGTCATTGCAGCGCCTGCATGTCCTGTTTTATCTGGTCCAAGATACGTGTAGCCGCCCCACCGGTGATCTTGGCAATGTCATCTTGATATTTCAGCACCGCTCCAATCGTGTCGGTGATCACATCAGGTGAGAGCGCCACAACGTCCAGCGCCACAAGGCATTTGGCCCAATCCAGCGTTTCCGACAAACCAGGACGTTTGAATAAGTCTTCCTCACGGAGCTTTTGAATAAAACAAACCACCTCAAGGCTCAGGGCCTGTTTGGCCTCTGGCACGCGGGCCGCCAAAATCTCCATCTCACGGTCAAAATCGGGATAATCCACCCAATGATACAAACACCGCCGCTTCAGAGCATCATGCACTTCACGGGTGCGGTTGGAAGTGAGAATCACGATGGGCGGCTTTTGGGCTTTAATCACACCAAGTTCTGGCACGGTGACTTGAAAATCAGAGAGTGCTTCCAACAAAAACGCTTCAAACGGCGCATCTGCGCGGTCAATTTCATCAATTAGCAGGACCGGTGGGCCCGAAGCATGTAGCTCCACCGCTTGCAGCAAGGCCCGTTTTATTAGATATTTCTCTGCATAGATATCCGCCTCGCCTGCCCCGTTGCGCATAGCCAGCATTTGCGCGGCAAAATTCCATTCATACACCGACGTCGCCGTGTCCAGCCCTTCATAGCATTGCAGCCGTATCAGATCGCGGCCCAGCCCTTTGGCGATGACCTTGGCCAGTTCGGTTTTGCCAACACCGGCCTCGCCCTCCAAGAATATTGGACGATTAAGCGTCAGAGACAAAAAGGTGAGCGTCGCCAGTGACCGATCTGCCACATAGCCCTCAGAGGCCAGAAGATCCGAAGTTTCTTGAATCGATTTGGGTAGCTGTTTCACGGTATCAATCCCCAAATAAGGAACACCAGCCCCAAATTTCGGAGCTGGTGCACGGTGTTCACCGCAGTTTATGCCAAAGCGCGTTTGGCCATGACCTTGATCAAGTTAGCTCGATAGGCGGCAGTCCCATGAAGATCCGACATCAGCCCATCCGCAGAGACCTCAACCGCATCCACCGCAGAGGCAGACCAATCCGCAAACAGAGCCGCTTCCAGTCCCGCGTGACGGTACACTCCGTTATCGCCCGCACCCGTAACCGAAACCCGCACCTCACCGTCAACGGATTTGGCTACAAACACGCCGGCCATAGCATAGCGAGACGCCGGGTTCGGGAATTTGCCATAGCCACCCGCCACAGGGGCTTGGAAGCTCACGGCTGTGATGATTTCCATATCATCGAGGGCCGTCAGGAACATGCCTTTAAAGTAATCCTCAGCGGCGATGTCTCGACTGTTGGTATGGATTGTGGCCCCCAGAGCCAGCAAGGCGGCAGGATAATCCGCAGCAGGGTCATTATTGGCCACAGATCCGCCAATGGTGCCGCGATGGCGCACCGCAGGATCGCCAATATTACCAGCCAACCCACAAATCACAGGGCAAACTTGCGCCAGCTCCGTGTTGCCAGCCACTTCGGCATGGGTGGTCATAGCGCCGATGGTGATTGTCTCGCTACCATCCGCTTTCATGATACCCATCTTTTTACGCTTGGTGATGGTCACACCGCGCAGGGCCTCGGCCCGGCTCAGATCGACTAAATCCGCAGGTGCTGCCAGTCTTTGCTTCATCGTGGGAATCAATGTCTGACCACCCGCCAAGATTTTGCCATCGTCTGATTTGGCTAAGAGTGCTGCCGCGTCTTGCGCCGTGGAAGCTTTATGAAAATTGGTCTCATACATCGTCCAAACTCCTTATTCAGCTGCTAATTTGCTGCGCACATCCTGCAAAGCAGTCCAAACCGCAGCAGGGGTGGCAGGCATAGAAAGGTTGTTGTTGCCAATGGCATCTGTGATCGCATTGATCACCGCTGGCGGCGAGCCAATGGCCCCCGCCTCTCCGCATCCCTTCATGCCAAGCGGATTGCCTGGGCATGTGGTGGACGCGTGATGCACTGAGTAATTGGGCAAGTCATCGGCCCGTGGCATGGTGTAATCCATATAGCTGGCCGACAATTGTTGACCCGCAACATCATAGACCACATTTTCAAGCATCGCTTGGCCAATGCCCTGTGCGATGCCCCCGTGCACCTGACCTTCCACAATCATCGGGTTGATGATGGTGCCAAAGTCATCTGAGGCCACAAATTGCACAACCTCGGTGACGCCCGTGTCTGGATCCACTTCAACTTCACAAATGTAACATCCTGCCGGGAAGGTGAAGTTCGTTGGGTCGTAGAAGGCGCTTTCTTTTAGGCCCGGCTCCATTCCCGCAGGAATATTATGAGCGGTATAAGCGGCCAGTCCCACCTCATGCCAGAGCATTTGCTTGTCGGTGCCCGCCACTTTCACAGCGCCGCCTTCAATCACGATATCATCCTCGCCCGCTTCCAAAACATGCGCTGCGATTTTTTTGACCTTGGCTTCCACCTTATCCATCGCTTTAACGATGGCGGACATGCCAACGGCCCCTGAACGCGATCCATAGGTGCCCATGCCGAATTGTACCTTATCAGTATCACCATGCACAATTTGGATGTTCTCAGTTGGAAGACCAAAGCGCTCTGCCACAATTTGAGCAAATGTGGTTTCATGGCCCTGACCATGGCTATGAGAGCCAGTGAGAATCTCAATTGTACCCACCGGGTTCACCCGCACTTCGGCACTTTCCCAAAGACCCACGCCTGCACCCAAGCTGCCAACAGCCGCCGAAGGGGCGATGCCGCACGCCTCGATATAGTTGGAATAGCCCAAGCCACGCAGTTTGCCACGGCTTGCCGCCTGCGCTTTGCGTGCAGCAAAGCCCGCCACATCAGCCGCATCTTGCGCTTGCTTTTGGTTGGCCGCAAAGTCACCGCTGTCATAGGCCATAATCACTGGCGTTTGATGAGGAAATGACGTAACAAAGTTTTTCGCACGCAGCTCTGAAGGGTCCATACCCATTTCACGTGCAGCGGTTTCCATCAGCCGCTCAATCACATAGCAAGCCTCAGGCCGCCCCGCGCCGCGATATGCATCAACCGGAACGGTGTTTGTATAAACCGCCTGAACATTACAGTAGATATTAGCAATATTATACTGCCCCGACAGTAATGTTGCATAAAGATAGGTCGGAACCGCCGAGCTGAACAGAGACATGTAGGCGCCAAGATTAGCCTTGGTATCCACCTTCAAACCCACGATCATACCGTCTTTGTCAAACCCAATTTTCGCAGTCGAGACATGATCGCGACCATGGGCATCGGTCAAGAAGGCTTCTGTGCGATCGGATGTCCATTTTATCGAACGTCCAGATTTCATCGCCGCCCATAGGCAGGCAATTTCTTCGGGGTAGATATAGATCTTTGATCCAAACCCACCGCCCACATCCGGTGCAATGACCCGCAATTTATGCTCAGGTGCCACGTTGTAAAACGCAGAAAGCACCAAACGCGCCACATGCGGATTTTGGCTGGTGGTGTAGAGCGTGTAATGATCTTCCGCCTCGTTGAAGGTGGCTATTGCAGACCGTGGTTCCATTGGATTTGGCGCCAAGCGATTGTTGGTGATATCCATTTCCGTCACATGAGCCGCAGTGGCCAATGCCGCATCTGTTGGGGCCAGATCACCGATTTCCCAATCGAAAATCAGATTGCCCGGTGCATTATCATGCAGCTGCGGCGCGCCTTTGGCCAAAGCCTGCAACGATCCCACCACAACAGGCAGCTCTTCATAAGTCACAACCACAGCTTCGGCGGCCAATTTGGCGATAGACTTACTATCGGCGACCACAATGGCCACAGCATCCCCCACATAGCGCACTTTATCAGTGGCCAAAGCGGACCATGCTCCCATGTTCATTGCACTGCCGTCTTTTGAGGTAACGCCCCAACCGCAAATGATATTACCAATTCCATCAGCAACCAGTTCAGGCCCCATCAGCACAGTCTCAACACCCTCTATTGCCATGGCAGCGGAGGTATCTACGGCAATGATACGCGCATGGGCATGCGGGCTGCGCACAAAGGCAGCATAAGCTTGATTGGCCTCAACAATATCGTCGGTGTACCTGCCTTTTCCAGTGATGAATCTTTTGTCTTCCTTGCGTAAGACGCGGGCTCCAATTCCTTCAGACATATTCATTCCCTCCTATACAGTCGTCATCTTGGACGCACCGTCCGCGATGGATTTCACAATATTGTGGTAGCCCGTGCAGCGGCAAATATTGCCTTCTAGCTCATGGCGAATGGCATCTTCGGTAATCTCTTTGCCCTGAGCCTGATAGCGCACCACCATATCGGTCGCGGTCATGATCATCCCGGGGGTACAGAATCCACATTGCAGGCCGTGGTTTTCTTTGAACGCCACCTGCATCGGATGCAGATCATCTTTGGATTTGGCGAGCCCTTCCACCGTGGTCACAGTCGCCCCTTCAGCACTGGCGGCCAGCATGGTGCAAGATTTTATCGCTTGACCGTCCACATGAACAACACAGGCGCCGCATTGGCTGGTGTCACAGCCCACATGGGTCCCGGTCAATCGTAGATGGTCTCGTATGTATTCAACAAGCAAAGTGTTGTCAGACACCTCGCGGGATACAGATTTCCTGTTTACAATCATCGCTATCTTCATTTGCTTTCTCCCTAGTCATATTATTTTTTGAACACGCATAAAATTCGTTGCCAAAGCCCAATTGTTTGCACCGGTACTTCAGCCTCGGATGATATTGAGCCTTCCACTTGAGCTTGGAAGGTTTGAAAAAACTGATCCGCCATTTGACTGACAAAACTGTCAATGATCCTCGAGCCCAGCTGTGCAAGCTTCCCACCAATTTGTGCCGTAACGGCATAAGTAAGTTTGGTTCCGGCTCCATCAGCCTCAATCATGACGTTGGCGCCACCGCGGGCGAATCCCGCGACGCCGCCTTCGCCTTTGCCGCTGATGCGCAGACTGCGAGGGGCGGTGAGCTCGCTCAGCTGAACCGTACCTTTAAACGTGGCTTTCACCGGCCCTACCTTTTGCACCACCGTGGCCTCGAACCCGTCTTCGACGGTACCTGTCAGGCTTTGACACCCCGGCACACATTCTTTCAAGACGGCTGGATCAAGCAAATGCATCCAGACTTTATGAGGCGGGGCCGCAATTATGCGGTTGTCTTTAAAATCCAAATTTCACGCCTCCGGAACATATGATACAAGCGCTGCGGGCCCCCATCGTTTTTTATATTCAGTATGAGCTTAGGTTATAAAAAAATTTATGCAAGCGATGGCTGTTGTTTGGGCAGGTCAGCAGGTATTGTGATCACTTTTTATGCAATTTAAGATTCATCGCGACTATGAGAGGTCAAGGCCAGCCCTACTCACCTCAAAACGTCACCAAACGTCATCCAATCCATTTTGGTCGCGCAACTCGAGATATAACGCAGAGTGATCCAGCTTGGCGCCGTCAAGCTCAGTCACCAAACGTTGGAACCGGTCACGGGTGTTAATCAGAGTTGGTAGGATCAGCCCAAAGCTTTCAGCCTCTGACACCGCGTTGTTCAGGTCTTTCAGCTGCAATGTGCACAATCCGCCCGGCGTGAAATCTCCCGTGGTCATACGTGCGCCGTGCAGTTGCAAAATGGTGCTATCCGCAAAACCACCCTTGAGCGCAGCCCGCACCGCAGCCGGATCCGCACCACCGTTTTGCAGCATCAACATCGCTTCGGCTACCGCAGCAATGGTGATACCAACAATGGCTTGGTTGGCCAATTTCGCCAATTGCCCTGCTCCCACCGGACCCACATGCACTGGTCGCCCCATCGCGCTTAACGCTGCTGTCACGGTCGCGAATTCTTCCGCCGCACCGCCCGCCATAATGGCAAGGCTGGCCTCTTCGGCGCCTTTAGTTCCGCCAGACACAGGCGCATCCAAGTAGTGCACACCCAATTCCTCAAGGCTCAATGCTGCCGTCCGGGCCTCCTCAGGTTTGATAGAGCCCATCTCAACCCAAATGGCTCCGCCCCGAAGGGCCGCGCGCAACTCAGGGTCGGATTGAACTAACACACCAGTTGGACCGTCTGACAGCATTGAGATGACAATATCTTTACCAGCAACAGCCTCAGCCGCCGTTTTCGCGACATTAGCACCAAAGGCCGCAAGGGGCTGTGCCTTAGCGATTGTGCGGTTCCAGACGGTCGTGTGCATACCAGCTTGGCAAAGATTGCGCGCCATCGGCGCGCCCATCAATCCGGTGCCCAGCAGAGCGATTTTTTTTACAGACATGACTTTAAAACCCTTATTGAAGCGCGGGATGCGTCCCCTAGGATATCTTTTGATACTGAGGCACTGGAAATGCAACACTCGATATCTCTCGATTAGTCATCCTGCCCCCACCCACACAACGTCGCGATTGGCCTATCTGAGACAGAACAAATCGCTCCGCCCGCAAGTATCTACAAGACACAGGCGAGTTTTGCTTTAACCCAAGCCAGAAATGCGTATAAATTGGCGCAATTTACAGCCCTTGCCTAAGCTTGCGGCTCACTGTCTTGGTATTGAAAAGGATTAAACATGGGACGACTTTCTGGAAAACGCGCTTTGGTCACTGCCGCAGGCCAAGGCATTGGCCGGGCCACAGCTTTGGCAATGGCCGCAGAAGGCGCACATGTTTTCGCCACCGACATCAACCCCGACACTTTAGCCGAGGTGCAAAGCGCCTGCATTGGCCAGCTGGAAACCTATGTGCTCGATGTCTTAGACGCACAGTCTGTCGCCGCAGGCGTCGCGCGGGCCAACCCTGACATTTTGTTCAACGGGGCGGGCTTTGTGCATCACGGCAGTATTTTGGAAGCCCAAGACGTCGATTGGGATTTTGCGCTTAACCTCAATGTCCGTTCTATGCTGCGCACTATTCAAGCAGCCCTCCCCGGCATGCTGGACCGTGGCACCGGCTCGATCATCAATATGTCCTCAGCCTGCTCTTCAGTGATTGGTGCGCCAAACCGCTTTATCTATGGCACCACCAAAGCCGCGGTAATTGGTTTGACCAAATCCGTAGCCATTGATTACATAAGTGAAGGGATCCGGTGTAACGCTATTTGCCCCGGCACGATCGAAAGCCCTTCCCTGCACGACAGATTGCGCGCCACGGGAGATGAAGTTCAAGCCATGAAAGACTTCACCGCCCGCCAACCCATGGGCCGCATCGGAACCGCCGAAGAAATCGCAGCCCTTGCGGTTTACCTGGGATCAGACGAGAGTGCCTTCACTACTGCCACAACTCAGGTGATAGACGGCGGCTGGTCCAACTGATAAACACTGAAAACCAATTAGAACTTTACGAGGGCCACCCACTTGTCAAATAATAAATCAAAATTACGATCCCAACTGTGGTTCAACAATCCCGACAATCAAGAAATGACGGCTCTCTATATGGAGCGTTATCTCAATTATGGCCTAACCCGGAACGAGCTGCAATCGGGCAAGCCAATCATCGGCATCGCACAAACTGGCAGTGATCTAAGCCCCTGTAACCGCCACCACATCGAGCTGACCAAACGGGTCCGCGACGGGGTGATTGCAACAGGCGGCACAGTGATTGAGATCCCAGTGCACCCCATCCAAGAAACCGGCAAGCGCCCCACGGCGATGCTGGACCGCAATTTGGCTTATCTTTCGCTGGTCGAAACCCTATTTGGATACCCAATTGACGGCGTTGTGCTGAACATCGGCTGTGACAAAACCACCCCAGCCCTGTTGATGGCAGCCGCCACAGTGAATATTCCAGCAATCGCTTTATCCGTTGGCCCCATGCTCAACGGCTGGTTTCGCGGCAAACGCACCGGCTCAGGAACCATCGTTTGGAAAGCCCGCGAAATGCAAGCTGCTGGCGAGATTGATGATGATGGCTTTATGGAGATGGTGGCCTCTTCCACCCCTTCAGTCGGCTATTGCAACACCATGGGCACAGCTACCACCATGAACTCCCTCGCAGAGGGTTTGGGCATGCAATTACCCGGTGCCGCCGCCATTCCCGCGCCATACCGTGAAAGGGGTCAAATCAGCTACGAAACTGGATTGCGTATCGTTGATATGGTGCGTGAGGATTTGCGCCCCAACGCCATTATGACCCGGGAAGCATTTGAAAATGCGGTTGTAATTAACTCCGCGATTGGCGGTTCTACCAATGCGCCAATCCATCTCAACGGCATAGCCAAACATTTGGGCGTATCTTTGAACAATGACGACTGGCAAACCCTCGGCCATGACGTGCCATTGCTGGTGAATTTGCAGCCTGCTGGTGAATATCTCGGCGAAGATTACCATAGAGCGGGCGGCGTGCCGGCGGTGATCGGTGAATTATTGGCAGCTGGCTTGTTGCCACACCCCAAAGCAATGACAGCCAATGGCAAAACCATCGCGGAAAACTGCGCGCACCTGCGCAGCGAGAACCATTACGTGATTAAACCGGTCTCTACGCCACTTTTACAAACAGCTGGGTTTATCAATCTCAAGGGCAATCTGTTTGATAGCGCAATTATGAAAACATCCGTAATTTCACCCGAATTCCGCGACCGCTATCTGTCCAACCCCGACAGCCCCAATGCCTTCGAAGGCCGGGCCGTGGTCTTTGAAGGACCGGAAGATTTTCACAGGACAATCGATGACGAAAGTCTGAACATTGACGCCAATTGCGTGTTAATCATGCGTGGCGCCGGGCCGATCGGCTATCCAGGTGGCGCGGAAGTTGTGAACATGCGCCCACCGTCCTATCTGCTCACGCAAGGTATCACATCACTGCCCTGCTTAGGTGACGGGCGCCAGTCGGGCACCTCCGGCTCCCCCTCCATCCTCAACGCCTCGCCTGAGGCTGCCGATGGTGGCGGACTTGGCTTGGTGAAAACCGGCGACACGATTCGTATTGATTTGAACGCGTGCACAGCTGATATGTTGGTGAATCCCGCCGAATTGGACCGCCGGCGAGCCGCACTTGGCCCACGCCCCTTCACACCGGACAGTCAAACCCCCTGGCAAGAGCTGTTTCGTGAGAAGGTCCAGCCCTTCTCTGAAGGCATGACCCTTGAAGGGGCCCATAAATATCAAGACATCGCACGCAAACATATGCCACGCGACAATCACTAGGAGTTTGAAATGAAATTGGTTCGCTATGGCAATGAGGGCGCAGAGCGTCCCGGGTTGATCGATGCAAACGGGGTCCTGCGCGACTTATCTGCGCATATTCCAGATATCGACGGGAGAATGCTCAACGACGCGGCGCTCGAGCGTTTGCGCACCTTGGACACCGAAGCCCTACCCGCAGTAGACGGCTCCCCACGCTTTGCCCCTGTTGTGGGAAATATCGGGAAGTTTCTATGCATTGGCCTGAACTATTCGGATCATGCAGCCGAAACTGGCGCAGCGATCCCCGAGCATCCAATTTTATTTTTCAAGGCCAATTCAGCCATCGTTGGAGCCAATGATGATGTGATCATACCTCGCGGCTCCACCCATACGGATTGGGAGGTTGAGCTGGGCGTGGTCATCGGCACCACTGCTAAATATGTCTCCAAACAAGAGGCCCTGTCGCATGTGGCCGGTTATTGTATCGTCAATGACGTCTCCGAGAGGCATTTCCAAACCCAGCTGACCGGTCAATGGACCAAGGGCAAAAGCTGCGACACCTTCGGACCCACCGGGCCATTTTTGGTGACCCGTGACGAGGTCCCAGATCCGCAAGCGTTGGATATGTCTCTCGATGTGAACGGAAAGCGCATGCAAACCGGCAATACCTCCACGATGATTTTCAGCGTGGCGCAAATCATCAGTCATCTGTCTCAGCTCATGACATTGCACCCGGGCGATATCATCACCACAGGCACGCCTCCCGGTGTTGGCATGGGGATCAAGCCAGATCCAGTCTACCTCAAATCCGGTGACGTCATGGAGTTGCACATTTCTGGCCTCGGCAAGCAACGCCAAACTGTCGGGCAAGACGCCTAGTGCGCCACGACCTGCTTTCCAAACATTTGTCACCATTCCCCGCGGCACTTTGAAAGGACCCTACATGGCCAACCTTCTGCGCAAAGCAACAGCATTGACAGGCAAATGCCACGACATCACCGCTGAGGACGCAGATTGGGGCTACGTTGGGTTTGGCCTTTATAAGCTGGCCTTAGGCGAAAGCGTGGCGGAGGCCACAGGCGACCGGGAAGCCATTTTGGTTCTGGTCGAAGGCAAAGCCGAGATCACCGCTGCGGGACATGATTTTGGGGAAATGGGCGAGCGCATGTCAGTGTTTGAACGCCTAGCCCCCCATTGCCTCTATGTGCCCAATGATCAAAACTGGCAGGCCACAGCCACCACAGAATGCACCTTGGCCATCTGCACCGCGCCTGGCAAAGGGGGCCACAGCGCGCAGCGGCTTGGCCCTGCGGGCATCACCCTCACCCCACGCGGCCAAGGCCAAAACACCCGTTTTATAAATAATATAGCAATGGAAGATCGCGACGTGGCCGATAGTCTGCTCGTCACAGAGGTCTTCACGCCCGCAGGCAATTGGTCCAGCTACCCCAGCCACCGGCACGATGACGACACCTATCCTGATATGACCTATCTTGAGGAAACCTACTATCATCGCCTCAACCCCGCTCAAGGCTTCGCAGTGCAAAGGGTCTACACGGAAGATGGGTCGCTCGATGAAACCATGTCCGCGGCTGATGGTGATGTGGTCTTGGTGCCCAAGGGCCACCACCCCTGCGCCGCCCCCTATGGCTATGACCTTTACTACCTCAACGTGATGGCCGGGCCCCTGCGTAAATGGCGCTTCAAAAACGATCCCGCACATGATTGGATTGCGCTACGCGATGCAGATGCTACCACCACAGGCTAAACAGACCGTCATCTCGCTCTGTTCGCCAAAATCTGATCTTCTTCTGGCCAGAAATACTCAAACACTGAGGCTGCCGCAGGCCCAGATCCGCCCTATTTTTTAACACCAGCTGCCAACCATCTATTTGGATGACATCTGAGCGATGACCCCCATCTCTTCCATCCAAAATCTGGGTCTAACTTTTGAAGCAGAGCTTATTGCCGTCGCTACCCCAACCACAGAATCCCTGCGCGTCTTTGAAGGCAGATGCGGCCTATCGCGCCTTGTTGTTTGCCGGCACTCGCCCGCATTTCATCGGTTATTATGTCTAGCATATGGCGCTCAAAAGTCGGCCTTAAAATGATTGCAAGGGCGCGGAGAAAGCTGCCTTTCAGGTCAAATTTATTGTCTTGGTCAACGATGCGCTCCGGCTTAATGATCACGGAATAGAAAGTTTTAAATGAAGTCGGCACCGGAAAAAGACGCTAGGCCTCGACGTGTGTAAAAAGACTGCACCCTTACGGAATACAGCCTCATTTAAAAATATTTATGTGGCTTAACCCACCAGTTCTAGACCGGAAAAAAAATACGCAATTTCCAATTTAGCGGTTTCAGGAGCGTCAGAACCATGCACGGAGTTTTCGCCCATTGATTCTGCATAATCAGCGCGGATTGTGCCTGCTGCAGCGTCTGCTGGGTTGGTCGCACCCATCACTTCGCGGTTTTTAGCAATGGCGCCTTCGCCTTCCAAAACCTGAGCCACGATTGGCGCAGAAGCCATGAATTCACACAATTCTCCATAAAACGGGCGGTCTTTGTGCACTGAGTAGAACTCGCCGGCTTGTGCTATGGTCAAGTGAATGCGCTTTTGAGCAACAATACGCAGGCCTGCGTCTTCAAATTTTGCATTGATTTTACCAGTCAGGTTTCGGCGTGTTGCGTCTGGTTTGATGATTGAGAATGTGCGTTCCAAAGCCATTTTAGTTGTCCTTTTGTATGTTTGGTTGTGATATTGAATTGTCTGGCCGCGCGTTAGCATGGCACAGGCGCGATGAAAAGGTATGATTGACGCCCGGTCAAAGCTAGGCCATGGGTGCGGCATGTTAAAAATCCAAGATATCACCTATGCCATCGATGGTCGTCGTCTGTTTGAAAACGCCAGCGCCACCATTCCAACCGGCCATAAAGTTGGCTTTGTAGGTCCTAACGGGACCGGTAAAACTACTCTTTTTCGCATTATTCGCGGCGAGCTAGCCTTGGAGGGTGGGGAAATTGAGCTGCCACGTCGGGCCAAGATCGGTGGCATGGCGCAAGAAGCGCCTGCAAATAATCTGTCACTGTTGGAAACTGTGTTGGCCGCCGACATCGAGCGAGCTACGCTTTTGTCCGATACCAGCCAAGACCCAAATAGAATCGCCGAAGTACAAACTCGTTTAGCCGACATCGATGCATGGTCTGCTGAAGGTCGCGCCTCCGCCATCCTAAAAGGCCTCGGCTTTGATGAGGCCGCGCAAAAGCGCCCCTGTGCCGATTTCTCAGGTGGCTGGCGCATGCGCGTGGCCTTAGCCGCAGTATTGTTTTCAGCCCCAGATATTTTGCTGCTCGATGAGCCAACCAACTATCTTGATTTAGAAGGCACCATTTGGCTAGAGTCTTTTCTTGCACGCTATCCGCATACAGTTGTTGTGATCAGCCACGACCGCGATTTGCTCAACCGCGCGGTTGGTGGAATTTTACACCTCGAGAATAAGAAATTGACCTTCTATCAAGGCAATTACGATACATTCGCAAAAACCCGCGCCGCGAAACGTGCGGTTCAAGCCGCCGCTGCAAAAAAGCAAACCGCGCAACGCGACCATTTGCAAAGCTTTGTAGATCGCTTTAAAGCCAAGGCCTCAAAAGCCAAACAGGCACAATCTCGGGTGAAAGCCTTGGAACGTATGGAGCTGATCACACCGCCGGAGGAAGTCGCAAAGCGCGTATTCACCTTCCCGCAGCCTGAGGAGCTGTCGCCGCCAATTGTGGCTATTGAAAACGGTGCGGTGGGCTATGGCGGGCCAGATATTCTGTCTCAGCTAGAACTGCGTATTGACCAAGATGATCGCATCGCGCTTTTGGGCAAAAACGGTGAGGGCAAGTCAACTCTGTCGAAATTGATCTCTGATCGTCTAAAAACCTCCTCTGGTCGTCTCGTAACTCATAATAAATTGCGTATCGGGTATTTTGCCCAGCACCAGGTGGATGAACTACATCTCGATGAAACTCCATTGCAACACCTGCAATCGGAACGTCCAGATCACAGCCCAGCCCGTTTGCGCGCCATGTTGGCTGGCTTTGGCTTGGGACCAGATCAAGTTGATACCGTGGTGGGCCGCCTTTCTGGTGGTCAGAAAGCCCGGCTTTCGCTGCTGCTGGCCACATTAGACGCGCCGCATCTGTTGATCTTGGATGAGCCGACCAACCACCTTGATATTGAGAGCCGCGAAGCGCTGGTGCAAGCGCTGACCACCTATTCCGGTGCCGTCATTTTGGTCAGCCACGACATGCATCTTTTGTCGTTGGTGGCGGACCGCCTCTGGCTGGTGTCAGACGGACGCGTTACCCCCTTTGAACAAGATTTGGCTGCCTACCGCGCCTTCCTGCTCGGTGGGCCGGCACAGAAAAAGCCTTCCGAAAAATACAAAGCAAAGGTCAAAAAATTTGGTCGTGAGCATCTGATCGTAGCACGTAATGAAGTGCGGCGAAGCGAAGAGCGGATCGAGAAAATCACTCAGATGCACAGTAAGTTGCAGGAAAAACTGGCTGATCCAAAACTTTACGAAGATCACAACGCAGTAGATCTCGCCGTTTGGCAGAAAAAGTTCCACGAAATCGAGACTGCTCTTTTGCGGGCGGAAAAGCTCTGGATTACGGCAACCGATACTGTGGAGAAAATGGAAAATGTCTAATGTTATGGATTATGCGGTGCTGTTTACGGCCTTTGCCACTCTGTTTGTGGTTATTGATCCGATTGGTTTGGCGCCGGTATTTGTAGCGCTCACCCAGGGCATGGCGCCAAAAAAGCGCAAGGCCATCGCCCTGCGCGCCTGCATCATAGCCTTTTTCATCCTCTCGCTGTTTGGTTTGCTAGGCGAATCAGTTTTGAGCTTTGCGGGCATCTCTATGCCGGCTTTCCAAATTGCGGGTGGGGTGTTGTTGTTTATCACCGCACTTGAAATGTTGTTTGAACTGCGCGGCAAACGCCGCAGTGACAAGGGCGATGACAGTGAAGAAGATGACCGAGACCCTTCAGTCTTTCCTCTGAGCATCCCGTTGATCGCTGGGCCTGGAGCCATTGCGTCGATGATTTTGTTGACCAATGAAGCGCAGGGCCATGTGTGGCAATTTGCAGGTGTTTTTAGTGCAATGTTTGTAGTCATATTGGCTGTGATGGCGCTATTCATGATGGCAGGCTTCATGGAGCGCGCTTTGGGCAAAACCGGAATTTTGGTTGTGAGCCGGGTTTTGGGCATGCTTTTGGCCGCGCTGGCGGTCCAGTTTATTTTAAACGGTCTCACTGGCTTTGGCATTGCAATCGGCTAATTTGTCCCCATCTTAAGCCACAGGGGGACCTGATATGGGCGATACACTCGCAAGCTTTGGTTATTTAGCCCTTTTATTGGTAGCCGTAGCCGGCTGGTTTATGACCACAAACCGCCCTTCTATTGGAAGGTCACTGCAAATGGCGCTGGTTTGGGGCATGATATTCATGGGCGGCATGGCGATATATGGCATGTGGCATGACATCTCCCGCAGCTATGCCATCCAAGTCAGCAGCGATGGTGGCGCCATCACCCTACCGCGCGAACGTGACGGGCATTACTATGTGACAGCTGAAATCAATGGGGTGGATATCAATTTCTTGGTCGATACCGGCGCCAGTGATCTGGTACTTAGCCGCGCAGATGCGCAACGAGTCGGGATTGATGTGGATGCTCTGCCCTTTTTGGGTAGCGCCAATACCGCTAATGGCACAGTGCCCATTGCCTATACACGCCTCAATCAAGTCCGGCTTGGCCCCCATCTCGATCGCGACGTTTCAGCCTCGGTTAATGGCAGCGAAATGAAAAAAAGCCTTCTTGGCATGAGCTATTTGGGCAAATATGACCGAATCGAAATTCTAGGTGATCGGTTAATTTTGAATCGGTAAAGCCTTCAGTTACGGGTTCAAACGGCGGCTTTTTCAGCGTGAAGCTCCCAATTACCCTCGGCCTGGCTCCAAAATTTGGCAGCAAGTCCAGCTTGGGTGAGGGTTTTCCATTGGCTGCGGGCGTTTTGCAGGTCAGCACTGTTATCGTTTTGAAACAGAATGCAGACCCGTTTGGCCTGCGTCACTTCTTCCTCTGATACCTCGGCACCTGCAATGCAGATCAGGCAGTCATGGGGATGGGTTTGCCCCGCGAGCGCCAGTAATATCGGTTGCTCCGCCTCACCCGCTTCACCGGCCAAACCATGGGGTAAGAAAGCCTCCGAAGGGCCCTGCCAAAGTTTGTCATTCAGCAAGGCAAGCCCTTGGGCCTCGGCGCCACGGATCACCACCCGCCAGCTGTTAGCCAAGCATTTGCCAAGCAAGGGCAGTAGAGCTTGATCAACAGTCTGACGTGTTAGATGGTAGAAATAGACTTCACTCACCCGTCGCTTCCTCTTGCGGTTCGTAGTGATCCGCAATCATGCGGTTTAAAGCGCGTACGCCCCAGCCGGTGGCCCCTTTGGGTGAAAATGCGCTTTCAGAGGCAATAGAGGCCACGCCTGCAATGTCGAGATGCGCCCAAGGCATATCCTCTTTGACAAAACGCTGCAAAAACTGGCCCGCAGTGATAGAACCTGCGGCCCGAGAGCCCACGTTTTTCATATCTGCAATCCGCGATTTGAGCATTTTATCGTAGGCGGGAGCCAAAGGCATACGCCACGCTCCTTCTCCCTCAGCATCAGCGGAATTGATAAACTGCTTACACAGCTGGTCATTGTTGGAAAACACACCTGCCATTTCATGTCCCAAGCCCACAATGATCGCACCAGTTAAGGTCGCAAGATTGATCATGCCCGTGGGGGCAAAGCGCTCTTGAGTGTACCATAGTATATCTGCCAAAACGAGCCTGCCTTCAGCATCGGTATTGATCACTTCAACCGTGTCGCCCTTCATGGATTTAACCACATCGCCGGGGCGCACCGCATTGCCCGATGGCATATTCTCCACCAAGCCCACAACACCAACAACATTGGCTTTGGCCTTACGCAGGGCCAGAGCCTTCATGGCACCAGCCACAACGCCCGCGCCGCCCATATCCATGGTCATATCTTCCATGCCAGCTGCAGATTTTAACGAAATCCCACCCGTGTCAAAGACGACACCCTTCCCCACAAGCGCAAAAGGCGCTCCATCACCGCCACCGTTCCATTGCATCACAACCACTTTTGACGGGCTGTCAGAGCCTTGGCCCACGCAAAGCAGCGTGCGCATACCCAGTTTTTTCAACGCAGGTTCGTCCAAAACTTCAACCGTGATGCCCAATTTAGACAGCGCAGAGAGTTGTTTGGCGAATGTGGTAGTGGTCAAGACATTGGCTGGGGCATTGATTAGATCACGGGTGAAAAATACCCCGTCCACAACCGCCATCTTAAGGTCAATCTCAGCCACTTGATTTTCAAGTTCTTGAACCATGACCCGGACATCCAAAGACTTGGGGGTAGTGTTAGTTTTTTGGTCGAGATATTCGTAATTGCGCATGGCTATGCCTTCGAGCAAATCTGCAATCCGTTTGAATTTTTCGCCGGCCAGCAAGATGTTTTCACATTTTGCTGTTTTGGCAATTTCAACGCCACAGCTGCGCGCGTCCGCCACGCTGGCATTGCCGTTGATCTTAGCTATAGTCACAGATTTTGCATTTAGACCGGTAGGATAGGCCAAAGATAAAACTTTACCCAGAGCCAGATCATCGAAACCCTTTGATCCTAAGAAACGTCCCAACGCGCCTTTGGTGGCCTTGTTAATACGCCGTGCCACGGCATCCAATTTAGCGTCACCCGGCACCAAAATTATAATTTGACCGTCACAGTCTAACACAGTGTCAAAATCCGTTTCTATAACTGAAAATTTTAGGAGCGGTGTCATAGAAGTTCCTTTTCAAAAGTTGATGGACAAAGCCTAGCCTGTGTATGCGATATTGACCAGATTCATGTTTCTGTTTTGCTCAAATTCCTTTAGCAGGGATACAAAGGTCACTCCGGGGGGACAATGGCGCGGATCAACACATATATTCTCAAGCAATTGTTAGCCCTGTTTGGCTTTTTTGCGTTGGTCTTGGTGTTGATCTATGGGATCAACCGGGCCGTGCGCCTATTCGACCGTTTGATTGCCGACGGCCAATCGGCCATGGTCTTTTTGGAACTCACCTCCCTGACCCTACCTTGGATGATATCTGTGATCGCACCCATCGCCGGATTTGCCGCTGTTGTCTACGTGGTAAATCGGTTGGCCTCTGACAGTGAATTGGTGATTTTAAATATGGTCGGCCTGTCCGCCAGTGCCATTGCAAAGCCCGTTTGGATATTTGCCATTAGCTTGGCGGGTTTGATTATGGTTTTGAGCAATATTTTGGTGCCCATCAGCCAAGCGCAATTGCATCAGCGGCAATTGGAAGTAGCCGAAAACCTGACGGCGCGCTTACTAACCGAGGGGACATTCCTCACCCCAAGTGACGATGTAACCTTTTATCTGCGCCAAATCACCACCGAAGGTGAGCTTGAGGGGGTGTTCCTAAATGACACCTCTGATCGCAGTAAAAACCTCACCTACTCCGCCGCAAAAGCCTTTTTGGTGCGCTCCGATGTTGGGCCCCGTTTAGTGCTGATCGATGGGCTAATTCAAAACCTTGATCTTTTTTCCGACAGGCTGACCGTGACAAAATTCAATGATTTTGTCATCAATATAGGCCAGATTGTTAATCCACGCTCTAAAGCGCAAAAAAATATAGACCATTTCACCAGTTTTGAAATTTTGGGTCATATCATCAAGGGTACAGCCCCACGTGGCATAACAGCCTTTGTGACCGTTTTTGCCCTGCATCAGCGCATCACAGGATCTTTATTGAGCATTTTTTCGGTGCTCATTGGCTATGCCGTGATGGTCACGGCACCGTTTAGTCGCTTTGGGCTTTGGCGCCCGGTTTTAACAGCGGTATTTTATTTGATTATCTTGAAATTTTTAGAGGGTCTTTGCCTGGACTATGTGCGCCGGGCCGAAGGGACGGTTTGGGTCATGTACCTGCCCTTGTTCTTTGGCTTTCTATCGGCCTACAGCATCATCCTGAGCCGTGACCGACCTTGGGCTAAAGTTCATGAGGCCGTGCAATGATCCTGCATCTCTATTTCGCCAGACGCTTTGCAGTGGCCTTTTTATTTGTCACCGGGGCGTTTTTGGTCCTGGTGCTGCTGCTTGATTTCATCGAACAACTAAGGCGGTTTCGTGGTAAGGAAGTGGCCTTTGGCAAAATCGTGCAATTGGTGGTGTTGAATGTGCCCGCCACGCTGTACCAAATGCTGCCTCTCATTATGGTTTTGTGCAGCATAATGTTATTTTTGAGCCTTGCACGAAGCAGCGAACTGATTGTCGCGCGCGCAGCTGGCCGCTCGGCGCTGCGCGCTCTCACTGGGCCACTGCTCACCTCGCTGACCATTGGCATCTTGGCCGTGGTGGTGGTCAACCCAATCGTGGCTAGCACTCAAAGACAATATGAGGCATTAGCATCCAGTTTTTTCAGCTCTCAGGTCAGCACAGTTTCCATCTCAGCCAATGGGCTTTGGCTACGCCAAGGCAATGATAAGGCGCAAACCGTGATCCATGCGGAACGCGCAAATCTTGACGGCACCCAGCTTTATGATGTGGCACTCTATGAGTTTGATCTGTCGGGTGAGGCGACTCGGCGGGTGGCGGCTAAAACCGCAACACTGCGCGAAGGGCATTGGAATTTGCTCAACGTGAAAGAATGGCCCTTGCAGAGTGGTGGTAATCCAGAAGCCAACGCTGACCAAATGCGCCAATATCAGATTCCAACAGAGCTGACAAAAGAACATATTCATGACAGTTTTGGCACGCCAGCCTCGATCCCAATCTGGCAACTGCCCGCGTTCATAGCACGGCTGGAGCAAGCGGGTTTTTCAGCACGGCGCCATCGGGTTTGGTTTCATATGGAATTGGCTTTGCCTCTATTTTTGGCCTCGGTTGTAATGATTGGTGCCGGTTTCACCATGCAGAAAGGGCGGCAAAACCGCACCGGGCTTCGCATATTGATGACAGTCCTATTTGGCTTTGGTCTTTATTTCTTACGAAATTTTGCGCAAATTTTAGGGGAAAACGGCCAATTGCCTGAAATTTGGGCCGCATGGATCCCACCAGTTGCGGCCATCGGCCTATCCTTGGCCTTTTTACTCCACACAGAGGACGGATAAATGGTTCGCATCCTAACCCTCTTATTTCTGATTTGCAGCGCCCTAAGCGCATCGGCTCAACAGGCGGCTAATCTGATCGCAGATCGGATCGAAATAAGTCCCGATGGCGTGCTACAGGCCAGTGGCGCCGTTACGGTTTGGCATGGTAAGACCCGGATCTCAGCTCGTGAAATCTCCTATACAAGCTCAGGGGGACAATTGAAGATCACAGGACCGATACGCCTCACCGATGGCACAGGTACGGTGATTTTGGCTGACCAAGCGGCTATATCTCAGGATTTGAGCCAAGGCATCATCTCAAGCGCGCAGATTATTCTAAGCCAACAAGTCCAAATAGCAACGGCGCAAATTTCTCGCTTGAGCAGCAGATACACCCAAGCCTACAATGCATCCGCCACCTCATGCTTTATTTGCAAAGGCGAAATTCCACTGTGGCAAATTCGGGCCAAACGCATCGTCCATGATAGCGTTGAAAAACAGCTGTATTTTGATCGTGCACAGCTGCGGGTCTTGGATGTGCCAGTGTTCTTTTTCCCATACCTACGGCTGCCCAACCCGACGCTCAATCGCGCCACAGGGTTTTTGGTGCCACAACTATCGACCTCGACGACCCTTGGTACTACAATTCGAGCTCCGTATTTTTTTAAACTTGGGGATCACCGAGATCTCACGCTCACGCCTATGGTGTCATCGCGCGCCACCAGCTTGGGCTTTCGGTATCGCCAAGCCTACCAAACGGGACGGCTAAGCTTCAAAGGTGCTATATCGCACGATACAATTTTACTTGATAAAAACCGTGGCTATATTTTTTCAAATGCCGGGTTTGAGTTGGACCAAGGCTATATGTTGGGGGTGCAAGTTCAGACAGTAAGTGACCCGTCATATCTGTTTGAATACAATGTGTCAGAAATTGATCGGCTGGAATCGAATGTCACGCTCAACCGCACCCGACGCTACAAAAACTCTGAGCTACGGTTTTCGAACTACCATTCGCTTCGTGAAAGCGAAACCAATGCCACTCAGCCCACACTCGTCACAGAAGGCATCGTTCAACGCCGGATACACCCCGGCTCTATCGGAGGAGTGTTGGACCTTGAGACAAGTTTCCTGGTCAGTTATCGTTCCTCTAGCAAGGACACAGACGGCGCCGATGAGGACAGTGACGTAGACGGCTATGACTCAGCGCGCCTGTCTTTTTTGGCGAATTGGCACCGTGATTGGACCGCTCAAAATGGGATAATATTGGATGTCGAGTCCGAAATTGAAACCTCGCAGTATATCATAAGGCAAAATCAAACCTTTGACCCGAATACAACGCGTCTCAAGGCCACCTCCGCGATTGGGCTACAATGGCCCCTATCGCGCCGACTTAAAGATGGTGGCTTGCAACTGATCGAGCCTCGCATCCAATTGGCGGGCCTAACAGGTCAGGTTCAAGATATTTCGAACCAAGACAGCACCCGCGTTGAATTTGACGAAGGTAACCTCTTCCGGTTCAACCGCGCCCCTGGATTTGATCAAACAGAGACTGGCGCCCGCCTCAACATCGGCGTCAGTGGCTCCAATCGTTACGTGTCGAGCACCACCATCGGCTGGCAAGTTGGCCGGGTGTATCGGCAAGATAATCTCAACCAATTTTCTTCGACGTCTGGCCTATCCGGCTCGATCTCCGATTGGTTGTTGGTTGGATCATTGGAAACCGCATCCGGCATCGAGCTGATTGCCCGCGCCTTGCTAAAAGGTGCAGGCGACGTCAACAAAACCGAGGTGCGGATAAAATGGCAAAATGACATCCAGAAAATAGCTGCAACCTATGTGGGGCTCAGCGCCGATAGCCTAGAAGATCGCGCCACATCTCTCAGCTCACTGGCGCTGAACTGGCAGTATAACTTTACGCCCAATTGGCGTTCTACATCTGAATTTCAGTTCGATTCCACTATCGGCAAGCTCTCAAAGCTTGATTTTGGCGTAAGATATGAAAATGAATGCGTGAATATTGAATTTTTGGCCTCGCGTCGTTTCTCTACTTCCACTACATTAACGGAAAAAACCGAATTTGGTTTGAGTGTGGATCTAACAGGGTTTTCCTCAGGCGTTCGAAAAGCACCGAAAAGCCGCCAATGTGGTTCATAATGAAACGAGGTTTGAAATGGTCAAGTTAACCCTTCGCAAACATTTAACAGCCCTGGTTTTGATAGGTGGGGTCACCGGCCCCAGCTTGGCCCAAAGCTTGTTTGATCCCGTCATCTCTGTGGACCGTTCTGCCATCACCCAATATGAGTTGGAGCAACGCATCCAGTTTTTGCAAATCCTTGAGCGCTCGACGGATGTCGACGAGCGAGCCCGCGAAAGCCTGATTGACGATCACCTCAAAATGGCGGCTGCAAGCCGTGTGGGCATTGCTTTGTCAGAAGACACTTTGACCCAGGCCATGTCAGCTTTCGCCGCAAATGCAAATCTTAGCCTTGGCCAGCTGTTGATTAATTTGGCTCAAGATGGCGTCGATGAGGAAACATATCGCGATTATATTGAAGTGGGTACAACATGGCGCGAAGTTGTCCGTAGTCGGTTTGCATCCCGCGGCAATCCCACCGAAGAGGAGATAGATCGCGCATTGGCCTCTGCGGGTGATCAGGGTGGCATCCAAGTTTTGCTCACCGAAATTGTATTACCGGCCGCTCCAGAACAACTGGCTAACGCCAGACAAACTGCAGAAAGATTGACACGCATAAAATCGGCCAGCCAATTTTCAGAGCAAGCGCGCCTGTTATCGGCGTCCCAATCACGCAACAATGGCGGTAAATTGGAATGGACTAACCTCAATGACCTGCCCGCAGGTCTACGCCCCATTATTTCTGGTCTGTACCCAGGACAGATTACAGAACCACTTGAAGTGCAAAATGCGATTGTGCTTTTTCAACTGCGTGACGTGGCTGAAAGTTCCGCCACTGGCGCCAAAATATCGGCGATAGAATACGCACTGTTGTCGGGCCGAGCTGAGGCTGTCGCAACCGCCTCAGGAAAAGCCGATACCTGTGATGATCTCTTTGGACTGGCCAAAGCCGAACCAGGTTTGGAACTGACCATTCAGTCACAAACGCCTGATCAGATCAGCCGTTCTATCGCCCTGCGCATCACCAGCTTAGATAAAAACGAATTCATCATTCTACCTGCGGCTCAAACCGGTCAAACAGATTTGGTGATGCTCTGCGCGCGTGTTCACATGGCACTTGAAAATGTGTCCCGCGCTCAGATTGCTGGGAATTTGCGTACAGCCCATCTTACAAGCCTGGCTGACGGCTATCTTGCAGAATTGCGATCCACCGCTGACATCATCTTTCATTGATGACACAGCCCCCCCTTGCAATCACCTGCGGCGATCCTGCAGGAATAGGTCTTGAGATTTTTCTGGCTGCCCACAAACAGATTAGCCATGAGATCCCAATGGTACTGTTTGCCGATCGAAAGCATTTACCAGATGATCTTGACGTTGTGCTGTGGTCGCCTGATGCGTCTGTACACTCTGGGATCACGCTTTATCAGATTGATTTTTCCAATCCAGCAGTGCCTGGAAAAGTCGATCCGCAAAATGCAACTGGTGTGATCCGCGCCATTGAAGAGGCGGTGCGACTGACGCAAGAGGGGCACATGGCGGGCCTGTGTACTGCGCCCATTCACAAAGCCAACCTGCAAGACGGGGCTGGTTTCAAATTCCCCGGCCATACAGAGTTTCTAGCGCATCTCTGCTCTGCGCAAACAGTGGTGATGATGCTAACCTGCCCCACGCTCAGCGTTGTGCCACTCACCATCCATATCCCCATCAGAGACGTGCCAAGCGCGATCACCTACGAACTGTTTTACACAACCGCGCAGATCATCCATGACGGATTGACGCGAGACTTTAGCATCCCTAATCCAAGGATCTCAGTGGCTGGGCTAAACCCACATGCTAGCGAAGACGGGAAAATTGGTCGCGACGATATTGACCGTATCAAGCCATGGATTGCTGAATTGCAGGCCAAAGGCCTATCTATTACCGGCCCTCATTCCGCCGATACGATGTTTCACGCCACAGCGCGGGCGGGCTATGATGTGGCACTATGCATGTATCACGACCAAGCGTTGATCCCGATCAAAACATTGGACTTCGCCGGTGGGATCAATGTTACTCTTGGCTTACCCATCGTGCGCACCTCCCCCGATCACGGCACCGCCTTTGACATTGCAGGTCAGGGCATTGCAGATGCAACCTCAATGATACAAGCCATACGCACCGCTGATCGCATGATAAAGGCCCGCCGAGATGCAAATTGATAAACTCCCCCCCCTGCGTGACGTCATCGCCACCCATGCGTTGAATGCCAAAAAATCACTTGGCCAAAACTTCCTACTTGATCTCAACCTCACCGCAAAAATTGCGCGTCTGGCCGGAGATCTTGAGGGACACGACGTTTTGGAAGTGGGTCCCGGCCCCGGTGGCTTGACCCGCGGGCTCCTAGCCTCAGGTGTGCGCCGCGTTGTGGCGCTGGAAAAGGATCACCGCTGCATCCCCGCTCTGGCTGAGATCTCCGATGCCTATCCAGGTCAGTTGGACGTGTTCAACGCCGATGCGCTTGATTTTGATATTAGCAGCCATTTGACAGTCCCGATCCGTATTGTGGCCAACCTGCCGTACAATATCGGCACGGAGCTGTTGATCCGTTGGCTCACACCCAAGGAGTGGCCACCATTTTGGAGCACATTGACGTTGATGTTTCAAAAAGAAGTGGCTGAACGGATCATCGCAACACCGAATTCAAAAGCATATGGTCGGCTTGCGATCCTCGCTCAGTGGAAAACCAACCCGAGCATTGTGATGGAACTACCACCGGAAGCCTTCACACCGCCGCCTAAGGTGCATTCAGCTGTGGTGCATTTTGACGCTTTGGCGGAACCGCGGTTTCCGGCTCCCGCAGGCCTGTTATCCTCAACTGTGGCAATGGCCTTTAATCAGCGGCGCAAGATGTTGCGCTCAAGTCTGAAATCAGCCTCGCCAGATATCGAAAACGTGCTGCGCGATGCGGGTCTTGAGCCCACGTCGCGTGCTGAAGAAATATCTCTCGAAGGATTTTGTGCTTTGGCCCGTCGTTTAGCGCGTTAATTAGTCTTCACGCGTCGGTTCTGGAGTTGCAGAAGCGGCCGCAGCTGGCTTTTCAGACCGGCGCCGCACACGTGGCTTAGGCCGCTCTTCAGGCTGCTGTGTCGCGACTGGCGCTGATTGGCTCAACTCAATCGGGCTCAACAGTGCTAAATCTGGCTGCGGTGCATCTGTAAAATCCGTGACATCAAAGGCAGAAGGCGTGGGCGGCGTGTTATGTTCAACGCGCTCGGCCTGCTGCTCTGAGCGGTCATTGCGTTCCTGATCCCGTTGCACCTGCTTTTCCCGATTTTCACGATCTTGCTGCTCGCGGCGGGCATCAATTTCACGCTGCGCTTCCGCCTGCAACCGCATATAATGTTCTGCGTGCTGTTGGAAGTTTTCAGCTGCCACACGGTCTCCAGACAATTGGGAATCACGTGTGAGCTGTTGATATTTTTCAATGATCTGCTGCGGCGTGCCGCGCACTTTGCCCTCCGGACCTGAGCTATCGAACACCCGGTTCATAACATTGGCGACAGAGCGATTGTTATTGTTATTGTTACGATTATTCTTCGAGCGAGGGCGCGGTTTTGAAGATCTCATGTGATGAAAAAGCCTATTTGGCGACGGACCAATCAAGCAATAACTGAAATTGGTCATGTTTGGGTTAATTGTCGTACATGCCTTCGCATGGTCTCGACGGTGTATCCAAACCACGCCCAGCCCAAATCAGCAAGGGAAAAATGTAAATATAGCTATTTTAGTTACCTCTACCGGCTTAGGGACAGACAGGCCACAACCCGCGCTCGACCATCAAAGTCAGGCAGCACGACAATTTCACGATAGGTCTGTGCGGCCAAAATGTCTGATACAGCCCCACCTTGGTCAAACCCGATTTCAAACACCAAACGTCCCTTGGGTGCCAAAAATCTGTGCGCCGCCTGGGCGATATGGCGGTAATGGCTCAAGCCATCTTTTTGATCGGTGAGGGCCAATTCGGGTTCGTGCAACACTTCTGCCGAAAGCCCAGCCATGGCATTGGGATGGATATAGGGTGGGTTTGACACAATCAAGTCAAACCGCCTCTCCGGCAGCGACGAAAACCAATCGGAGACAATAAACTCAGAGCGTGTGTTTAGTTCAAGCGCGCGGGCATTACGCTCGGCTACAGCAATGGCCTTCGCCGATTGATCCACCCCGACCCCCTGTGCATAAATATTTTTTGCCAATAAAGACAGTAAGATGCATCCAGATCCCGTGCCTAAATCCAACACATTTTCAAAATCATATTCCAACGCCCGTGACACCAATGCTTCGGTGTCAGGCCGCGGGTCCAGCACGTCAGGGGTGACAATAAACCGATGCTCATAAAAGTCGCGGTAGCCCAGAATATGCGACATGGGCACCCGATCCAGCCGCAGGCTTAGGGCGGCGCTAAACGCGGCCTCTTGCGCGGGATCTAAACTGTTATTGAGACGTAGAGAAATCTGATGAGGTTCTAGCCCCAGTGCGAAAGCCATCAATAAACTTGCATCGCGAGACGCACCTTCCACCCCGGCCGCAGTCAGGTCTTGGCTTGCCTTCGCCATAGCGGACTGCAGGCACTGGGTCATCCGTTCATATCAGCCAGCATGGCCGCTTGCGCCTCAGCGGTTAGAGCGTCGATAATCTCATCGAGATTACCCTGTAAAATTTGGTCCAAACGGTACAGCGTTAGGCCAATCCGATGATCTGTCATTCGGCCTTGTGGAAAATTATAGGTGCGAATCCTCTCGGAACGGTCACCAGAGCCCACTTGGGATTTGCGATTGGCAGACCGCTCTCCATCTACGCGCGCACGTTCCAAATCGTAAAGCCGAGTTTTGAGCACCTGCATGGCAATCTCACGGTTGCGGTGTTGCGACTTCTCAGCGCTGACCACAATCATACCTGTCGGTAGGTGGGTGATCCGCACGGCAGAATCTGTAGTGTTGACGTGCTGGCCACCGGCCCCACTGGCACGCATGGTATCGATGCGAATATCGCCCCCGTCCACATGGATATCCACATCTTCCGCTTCTGGCAAAACCGCAACTGTGGCAGCAGATGTATGAATGCGCCCACCGCTTTCAGTGCTGGGCACCCGCTGCACCCGATGCACGCCAGATTCGTATTTCAGCTTGGCAAAAACCCCGTCGCCTTTGACATGGGCCACAAATTCTTTGACGCCGCCCAATTCTGTGGTTTGGTTTTCAATGATGTCAAATGTCCAGCCTTGGGTTTCGACATAGCGTTGATACATACGGATGAGATCTGCGGCAAACAGCGCTGCCTCATCGCCTCCGGTGCCAGGGCGAATTTCCAAAATGGCAGGTCGAGCATCAGCGGAATCTTTTGGCAACAACGTCAATTGCAAATCATGTTCCGCTTTTGGCAACGACGCACGCAGGATTGGCAGCTCTTCAGCCGCCAACTCACGCACATCAGGATCATCCATCATCGCCTCAGCATCTGAAATATCACGCACCAAAGTTTGATACGCACGCACCTCATCGACCACCGGCTTCAGGTCCGCGTATTCTTTCGCCAATTTGGCAATATCGCTAGAGCCCTCAGCCATTTGCGCTTCAAGAAACTCAAATCTTTGGGTGATCTGGATCAATGTATCTTCTGCTATCATACTTTCAGGTCCCCTATGTGGGCTTCTGGGTCAAGGGCTGCTTTGATCTGATGGTCAGATTTCAAGGCATTAGCCAACTTTTTATGCGTTTTTTGTTGCTGCCAAGATCCGACATGCCCAGAACGGAATGGCCCCGGATATGGACCACACCCGCATCGGACCAAAGTTCAATCATATCAGAAAAGCCCCAAAACCAAGAGCGATACACCGCAATTAAAGTTGGGGTTTCCCGCAAAATGCTCAGACCAGGCGTGGCTGTCAGGCGCGCCTTGAGTTGATCAAAAGACACCACATCACTTTGACGATAATAACCACCCAAGACCGTCCACTCACTGGTGCCCGCCTCGACATCACCACCGCGCCAAGGTACACCAGGTAGGGGCCAAAGGCGAATAACAAGTTGAAGACCAACAAACAACGCGAGTAGAATTACGATCACCTTCACGCCAAACCCTCTTCGTTTTATCGAAATTTTACCCCCGGTAAAATGCTAAGAATTTCAAACATCAAATTCGCTGCAGTCAGCGCCGTATTACCCGAAGTATCATACATAGGGCTTACCTCGACCATATCAAAGCCAATGATGTTCAAACCACGCAGGGCGCGAATAAGCTCCATGGCCTGCGGCGTGGTCAGCCCACCAATTTCCGGTGTGCCAGTGCCCGGCGCATAGGCGGGATCAAGACTGTCGATATCATAGGTCAAATAGCACGGGTGATCGCCTATGGCTTGACGGATTTCATGCCCCAAAGGTGTCAGGGATTTATGCCAAATATCCGGTGCTGTGGTCATATTAAAGCCCCAGCCTGCAGCCTCTGTGAAATCTTCCGCCGTGTAGCCTGTACCCCGCAGACCAACTTGGAACACCAGCTCTGGAACCAAAAGCCCCTCCTCATAGGCACGGCGAAACACCGTACCATGGGTTTCACGTTCGCCAAACATCTCATCATTCACATCCGCATGCGCATCCACATGCACCAAAGCCACCGGCCCGTATTTTTTGGCAATCGACCGCAAGATCGGCAAGGTCAGCGAATGGTCGCCCCCCATCGTGGCAGGGATAACCGGATGGGCATGCAGCTTGTCATAAGCGGCCTCAATGATCTTCAAACTTTCAGACAGAGAGAAGGTGTTGATCGCCACATCACCCAGATCAGCCATTTGCAAACTGTCAAACGGTGCCGCCCCGGTTTGTAGGTTATAGGGTCGGATCATGGCGCTTTCTTGGCGGATTTGCTTGGGACCAAAACGGGTGCCACTGCGCCAACTAGTGCCAATATCCATTGGAATGCCCAGAAAACAGACGTCCAACCCCTCTAGACTGCTGGCCTCCGGCAGGCGCATGAAGGTTTGAAGTCCAGAAAACCGGGCCAGATCATTTCCAGAGATGGGTTGATTGGGCATGGGGTTAATCCTTGATTTAAATATCTTAAACTGTAGCTCTGACGCGCAGGTTCCAGCAATAAAGGCACATCAACTCCATGGCCGCATGTGCACCTGCGACCGCTGTTACCCCGGAGGTATCATATTGTGGCGAAACCTCCACAATATCGCCGCCCACCATATTGATTCCGCGAATATCACGCAGGATCGCCGCCGCCTGAGCAGAGCTGAGCCCACCCCAAACCGGCGTGCCAGTGCCCGGCGCAAAGGCAGGATCCAAGCAATCAATATCAAAAGTCAGATAGACCGGATGATCACCAACAATTTTCTTGATCTGCGCCGCAGTGACCGCCGGTGTTTGGCCATGCACCTTTGGCGCATCAATCACATGTACGCCGGCATCATAGTCGTTTTGCGTACGAATGCCAATTTGTACGGACTTATGAGGCAAGATCAGCCCCTCTTTCACCGCTTTATAAAACATCGTGCCGTGATCGATGCGCGCCATGTCATCATCTGGCCAAGTATCTGAATGCGCGTCGAAATGCACCAAGGCCAGCGGGCCAAATTTCTCCACATAGGCGCGCAGGATCGGAAAGGTGATATAGTGATCACCACCGAGACTCAAAGACCCCGTCCCCGCCGCCAAAATACTCCGGATGTGATCGGTCAAACGCTCCGGAAAAGCCGACACATCCGCATAATCAAAAGCCAAATCTCCGTAATCCACCACATCAAACTCCGCCAGCGGGTTGATGTCCCAACCAAAGGGCGGATCACAGGGTTGCAGGGTGCTGGCCTCGCGAATAGCCCGCGGGCCAAAGCGGGCCCCTGGACGGTTGGTCACGGCTTGGTCGAACGGAATGCCAGTGACGGCCAGATCAACACCAGTCAAATCCTTGGTGTAGCTGCGGCGCATAAACGACAATATGCCCCCGAAGGCATTTTCAAATGACATTCCGCGATGCCCCTCACGGGTAACCGCATTGTCCACATTAAAGGCCGCATCTTTCATCGCCATCTAGGGCTCCACAGGTTGAGCGCGTTCAACCAAACGCGCAAAGAATGAGGCGCCAACTGGGGCCACATCATCATTAAAATCAAAAGCCGCATTGTGCCAAGCGGCACCCTCGCCCTGCCCCAGAAATAAATAGCAACCGGGGATTTTTTCCAAGAGATAGGAGAAATCCTCCGCGCCCATTTCACGGGTGCGCTGCACGTCGGTCAAAGCATCACCGCAGATCTCGCGCGCAACTTTGCTGGCAAAGCCCGTTTGCTCAACTGAATTTATGGTGGCGGGGTAGCCGCGAGTGTACACACAGCGCACGTCCACCCCAAAGGCCGCCCCGTGGCCTGCACAAATCTCGGACATGCGTCGCTCAACCATATCCTGCACGTGACCCGCAAAACTGCGCACGGTTCCACCCACAAACGCATCATCATTGATCACATTATCGATGTTGCCCGCGTGGATTTGAGTTACGCTGACCACAAGATCCTCAACCGAATTATGGTTGCGGCTCACGATCGTCTGGAAGGCCTGAGTGATCGACACCGCCACCGGAATTGCATCCACAGCCAAATGCGGCATCGCGCCATGTCCACCTTGGCCGATCACATAGACCTCAAACGTATCTACCGCCGCCATAATAGGCCCCGGTGTGGTGCTCAACTGACCCGCAGGCGCACCGGGTTCGGTGTGTAACGCATAGACGGTTTCAATGGCAAAGCGCTCCAAAATGCCCTCCTGCACCATACCCTCGCCGCCGCCGCCATTCTCTTCAGCTGGCTGAAAGATCAGCGCTACTGTGCCTGAGAAATTACGTGTCTCCGCCAGATAGCGCGCTGCGCCTAACAGCATAGTTGTATGGCCATCATGCCCGCAGGCATGCATTTTTCCCGGTACAAGGCTGGCATAATTAGCCCCTGTCTCCTCCTCAATTGGCAGCGCATCCATGTCTGCGCGCAGCCCAATCACCGGACCCGGAGTACGACCGTGGATAAGAGCAACAACACCGGATTGTGCAATACCACAGTGAATTTCGGTGATCCCAAATTCCTGCAACCGCGCCACAACAAAGGCCGCCGTCTCATGGCAGTCAAATCCCAGCTCAGGGTTTTGATGCAAATGACGGCGCCAAACTTTCATATCTTCAGCAAATTCAGCGATGCGGTTGACGATTGGCATGGGCTAGCTCCTTATAGCGACAAGAAACCGGAAATAAAGGAGCAACGCAATGGACAATGACGATCTAGTGCATGCAGAAGACGGTGGTATTGAGCGGTTGTTGCACATCATGCGACGCCTGCGCGACCCGCTGACCGGCTGTACTTGGGACATCGAGCAAACCTTCGCCTCCATTGCCCCCTATACCATAGAGGAAGCCTATGAGGTCGCGGATGCGATTGACCGAGGGGATATGAATGATCTCAAAGGTGAATTGGGGGACTTGTTGTTGCAAACAGTTTATCACACCGCCATTGGTGAGGAAGATGGGTTGTTTACTTTTCAGTCCGTGGCCGATGCAATCAGTGATAAAATGGTGGCGCGGCATCCGCATGTTTTTGGCGATCAGTCCCGCGATAAATCCTCAGATCAACAAACTATTGATTGGGAAGCCATTAAGGCTAGAGAGCGTGCAAATGCCGATCAAACCCGCGCTTTGGACGGGGTGGCTCTCGGATTGCCTGCGCTGACCCGGGCAGTCAAACTCCAGAAACGCGCTGCGCGGGTGGGCTTTGACTGGCCCGAAATAGATCAGGTCCTGGACAAGGTCCAAGAGGAGATTCTAGAGTTAACCAAAGCAGAAAACCCCGAACATCAACATGAAGAATTCGGGGACCTGATGTTTGTCATGGCCAATCTAGCCCGGCATATGAAGATTGATCCCGAGCAGTCACTGCGCGATGCAAATTATAAATTTTCTCGTAGATTCAATTTAGTTGAAAATAAACTTAATGCAAAAGGAAGCACTCCTGCGCGCTCAAACCTCGCAGAAATGGATGCGCTTTGGGATGAGGTGAAGCGCGAGGAAAATATCTTAGTAAAAGAATCAGATATAGATCTAACTAAAACACTCAGGTATTGATTCGCCATCAAACTTGGAGACAATCATGGCCCGACCAACACCCGCCCTCGCCCTTTGCGCCCGGACCCTCGACAGTACAACCGTGGCGTAAGAGGTGAATGTCTATCCTATCGTGAGCCTGCACTTATCCAGCCGCTTATGGATGCTTTCACGGCCAAGACGGGTGTGGCGGTCAATTTAGCTTCTCTCAACAAAGGGTTGATTGAACGCCTGCGCGCGGAAGATCGCCGCTCTAACAAACAATATCCCCGCCGAGTTCAGAGACCCAGACAATCATTGGTTTGGTCTGACCACGCGCGCCCGTATTATCTATGCCTCCAAAGAGCGTGTCGCTCCCAACGAGGTAACAACCTATGAAGATTTGGCCTGGAGAATGTGATGTTACTCTGGGCAATACCTATTACATGGGCCAAATGCTGGCAGATCCTGAGCAGCAGGATTGGGCTAACAGCGTCTCAGTCGAATTTCCCATCTTTGAAGACGCGGGCACGCATGTGAATGTCTCCGGCATGGCCCTAACAAAATCTGCGCCCAACCGCGACGATGCAATCCGGCTTATGCCATTTTTGACCTCACCGAAAGCGCAAGAAATTTATGCCACTGACAATTTCGAATACCCAATTGCACCCAGCACTGAAGCAGATCCATTGGTGTAAAGCTGAGGAGGCCTTGAGGCAGATACCGTAAATTTGACCACCATAGCGAAACTGCGCGCTGAAGCCCTATGCCTCACCGAACTTGCGGATTTTGATGGGTAAGACACCCGGTTTGCATCGGAGATAAAAAGGCGCGGGGAAGATTATCCCTCGCACCTTTTCAGTTTGAACGCCTGTGGCCTTAGTCGATCACAGTCACCGTTTGCATTACGTCTGGCTGCCCACTGATTGCACCGGAACGGGAATCCCCTAGCTTCAGTGCGTCGACCACATCCATGCCTTCGGTCACACGTCCCACAACCGTATATTGGTTGTTCAGGAAATAACCTTCTGTAAACATAATAAAAAATTGGCTGTTGGCAGAGTCAGGGCTTTGCGAACGGGCCATGCCAACGATCCCACGATCAAACGGAACGTCGGAAAACTCAGCCGGGATATTCGCAAGATCAGATCCGCCCATGCCTGCACGTGACATGTCGCTTGGATCTTTGCCGAACTTCACATCACCGGTCTGTGCCATGAAGCCGTTGATCACGCGGTGAAAGACCACGCCATCATAAACGCCATCGGCTGCAAGCGCGGTGATTTGCGCTACATGTAAAGGAGCCACATCTTCCAGCAGGTCGATGTTGATAGTTCCATTCACATTCTCACCGCTGACTTCAATTTCTAACCCAACAGAAAATGCAGGGGTTGCAAAAAATAGTATTAAAAAAATGAGCTTATGCATTTTTGACTACTCCTTCTTAGCTGTAGGCTTCTTAGCTGCAGGCTTCTTAGCTGCAGGCTTCTTAGCTGCAGGCTTCTTAGCTGCAGGCTTCTTAGCTGCAGGCTT
>MDSY01128012.1_pt1 | contig 68636 bp, 45 predicted proteins | sample 811131 | NCBI WGS metagenome assembly MDSY01 (sample SAMN05326643, study PRJNA326480) | marine metagenome | isolation source: seawater | place: Atlantic Ocean: South West | collected 2010 | reverse complement strand
TATTTTGACAAAGAGAGCAGTTGACATCGAATAGGGTTTCGAGAGGTGTTTGTTGTTGTTGTTGTTGTTGTTGTTGTTGTTGTGTTTGCTCTTCTCGCATCCATCGCATCCATCGCACCTGGCCTGAACTCTGCTTTGGCTTCGTCCGGTAATAGGCCTTTGCCGAAGGTCATATCAACGTGTTGGGGCTCGTCGCCGAGTGCGCTGTCGTCCAGGATCGATGAGCCGCGGCGCTTCACCGCCCCGCCAGGAGGGTTCTGGGAAACGACGACAGTCGAGGAGTCATTTGCGGCGTTAAGCACGGTGAGTACGCCGTCGGGCGTCGGGGTCGTGGCCATGTTAAGTTGATGTCAGAGATTGGTTGCTATGGCAGCGGTGATTATGGTAACGGCAGTCGTGCGCGTTGCTGGTGTGCGTCGCGGCGCAAACAGACGACGACGACGTGCTCGAGCTTTTCTAGGACTTTCCGACTTTTGGCTATTTAAAACCCCTTTGGCTTTTCAAGCAACAACTTTGATCTGAACGCGGCATATCTCCCCACGCGTGAGGACACGATGACCGACGCGATCATGCACGATACGATCCACCAGAGTGGTGCTGGCGATTTTTTCGCACTCGCGAGAACCACGCGAAGCGACCCGAGAAAGGTCGTTGCTGAGAAGACCGAAGGACTTCTGTACCAGGTGTTGAGGACGTGCGGAAGTTTGGTAAAAGAAGACACGTACGGTCTCTCCCTTGTCGACTGAGCAAACCTCGCCGCTGTGAACAAGTCGTGCCGAACCATCGTCGTCGAGAACGACTGCTGGAATGAAGAGCTGTCAGCCTTGGAGAAGGCTTACGAATTCGACCCCTCGCAACTCGAAGCGGGCTATGGCTCAGACTCCTTTGCGGACGAACGGGAAGAAATTCCTTACCCTTCCTGGAGAGGAAGGTTGGGCGACCCAAGTACGAAACGACCGCGTGGGAAGCAGCCACACCCATGGCGTGTTACAGCTTAATACTACCTTAAGCACAGAAGGTCATCGAGATCATGACGGCAAGGTCTCTTTGCGAGATTTAGAGTGACTGGGATCTAGACATGGAAGAACTGAAGGAACATCTCTGCCGAGCCGAAGTGGCCGGGCAAAACGGACGCGGAACGCGAGGAACAAAAGAAAGAAATTTGCAGCATCATTCAACTTTCGGAACATCACAACCATCGGTGTGGCATCTTGATTTAACTTGTCATCGCGCACCGACTTCAAGGCAGCTTAGAATACGGATGCTGCCATGTAGAAGACTTCATGAAACGCTGCGTTATGTACGGCGGAGACGAATTCGGTACGTTTTCCTCGTCCTGGCGCGACGGAAATAACGAGTTGATATACCGCATCAACAGCGGAGACGACGCGCGCCTCGCAGATTCGAACTAGCCGATCGATAGAAAACTACGCGAGAACATGCTCGGTAAAAAAGTGTACCGATCACTACAAGTGCCTCCCTTCGACCTGGATGCTGTCGGCTTTGAGGTACTCACGAAGGACGAGTACTCCAAGGCACATTAAAATACGAGATGACCGTCGAAGCTTTCAAGGACAATTGGCGTGCTATCGGGCCGTGAAGAAACTACGACGATCTTCCGCTCGAGTATGCATCCGTTTTAGGCAGTGACAGCGATGACGACGACAGCTTCGATAGCGCCGACGACACGGGCGACAACGAAAAGAGCCACGAAACCAACGACAGCTACGATGATTTGAGGATGATCGTGGCCAATGTGTACGAGAAGCTGGCGAAGGACGCAAAGGACAGCGCGTGATAAAACGTAGCATACACAATTTGAATCAAGAAATCTTTACCTACTCTTTCCCTTTGGAGTCCGCTTTCGTCTTCAGCACGTTTTCTTTTCGGCTCGACGAAGATTTGCCCTAATTTTGCATATTTGAACCCGCGTTTCAAGCCACGACTACTTTGGACGCGCGCATATCTCGCCGCGCGCTGAAGACACGATGACAGACGCGTCAATGCCCGATACGCGACGAAGGAAGCTCGGTGACATCTCTCAGGGCGACTCCGATGCGGTCGTCGCGACGAGAACCACGCGAAGCGACACGCGCAAGGTGGTAGCCGAGAAGACAGAGGCCTTATTGAGCACCGTTTTACGGACCTGCGGCAGCTTGTTTAACGAACGAAGACACGTTGGGGTTTAACTTAGTCGACTGCGCACGCCTCGCCTCGGTGAACAAGTGTTGCCGAGCCATCGACACGGAGAACGAGTGCCGGACCGATGCGCTTTCCATCGTGGAGGACGCGTTCAAATTCGTCCCGGAGCAAGCTATGCGGACCTTTAGGGACGACCCCACTGAGTATGAAGACCTTCCCTACGCAAGCTGGAGGAAGCTGCTCGGCGATCCGAGATACGACACGCCTACGTGGGGTAATGCCTCACCGATGCGTCATTACAAGTTAATACTACCGTACGCGCAGAGTATAATCACGATTATGAGAAAAGAAACGCTTGCCACGGGTTCGTTGGCTTGTATGCCTGACTTGAATGACCTTAAGCTCGACGTTGAGGAGCCGCACGGTAAGAGGACAACAAAGGAGGCTCACGAAGAACGCGTAACCGATATGCGCAGCTTGAATCACCTTTTAACGCGCTACCTCCATCGCTACGAGATCTTGATCAAGCTCGTGATCGCGCAACTCCTTGAACACGGCTTCTACGACGGCTCTGATTACCACGTCGAGGACTTTCTCAACGGCACCGTGAAACAAAGAGAAAACTCGACTGAATTCGGTTGCGACTCCACGTCCTGGCGCGAGGGATGCAGCCAGTTCATCTTTTGGCTAGTGGATCTGATGATCACATCAACGCTTCGAATATGCCGTCGAAGTGCTTAATGTTCACACCGGCAGTGCTCGTTGATGCGATGTTCAAATCGCTGTCGCTGCTTCCCCTCGATCTGGACGCCGTCGGGTTGGAAGTGATCGCCGAGGATGAGCAAATAGTCGAGGTGCTCGAAGGATATGGCCGAACCGTCAACGACTTCACGGACTGGCGTGCGATCTGGGCTTGGAAAGATTACGATGATGTCGATCCCGAAGACGATGCCTATGGAGCATTGAACGATGAAGAGGCTAGCATACCAGCGTTGACGTTGTGAGAGGAATTTTGTCACAAAGAATGTTGAAAATGAAAACGAACAACAAAACTCTTTTAACCCTGAAAACCTAACGTTGTCCCTCACACTCTCTTGTCGCCCCCCGGCCCAAAACGAGATGTTCGCCGTTCAACCCCGACCGTTCGCTGTCGTCGCGGGTCATGTTCGTCCAGTGCGCGTGAATCGCACAGGCGGAGGTACGTCTGTCGATCGAGCTCATCACATCCGTTTCCTCGGTCGCGATTGGTTTTTGATTTCCCAAACGCTTTTCTCGGATTGGTCATCCGCCAGCCATGACACGACGAATAGGAGCACGGATTGACATGCCCGACGGATACCGGAAGTATTTGCTGATATTACTCGCGTATCGCACACGCTACACTGTCTAGAATTGCACATCGCTGACAGTCACCATCTCTATGCCTTCTCCTCCGTCCCCATACCCTTATCCTCATCTAGCCACCGCTTCCCCGACCGCCGCCCGCGTCGTACCCACCAACTCCAAGTTGTCCTTCCGCGCCACCATTGGCCAATCGAGTTGCGCGTTGAGTACGGTAGGTGTCGCGAGCAAGCCCTTCGCGGTCAAGAAAAGACAATCCACCACCCCGACCGCCTCCGCCAACGCCGTGACTTTCTCCGCCGCTGATTTGGGATCCTCATCTGATTCCCAAAAAACCGAATTCGTGTGGAAAGGTGCAAAGCTCGGCGCCACTGCGATTTCAATCGCGGTAGGCGTCGTAGTGAACTTTTTGATTCCCTGTCCGGGTGGGGTGAACCCGCAAGCGTGGACGTTACTGGCGATCTTTCTGTCGACTATAACGGGGCTGGTTTTGACACCACTTCCAGTAGGCGCGTGGGCGTTCTTAGGTCTCTCGACGACGGTTGTCACGAAAACGCTAACCTTCCAGCAAGCATTCAGCGCCATGACCAACGACGTGATCTGGCTCATCGTGCTAGCCTTCTTCTTCGCCAAAGGGTTCGTGCAGACGGGGTTAGGGGATCGGGTGGCAACGTTTTTCGTGAAGACTTTGGGGAAATCTACGCTTGGTTTGAGTTATGGACTTTCAATCTCGGAGGCGCTGCTGGCGCCTGCGATGCCTAGTACCACCGCTCGAGCGGGCGGCGTGTACCTCCCTATCATCAAGTCGTTGGCAAAAAACGCGGGTTCCGAACCCGGCCCCACCGCGAACAAATTGGGCGCGTTTTTAATTCAAACCCAGCTGCAGTGCTCCGGGCACAGCAGCGCGATGTGCATGACTGCGGCGGCGCAGAACTTGTTAAGTTTGAAGTTAGCTGCGAGCTTAGGCATCGTCATCGCATCACCTTGGTTGACGTGGTTCAAAGCCGCCTGTGTACCAGCGATCGTGGGATTAGCAGTCACGCCTTTATTGGTCTTCAAACTGATGCCCCCTGAAATCCAAGACACCCCCAACGCGCCCATTGAAGCCGCCGCTAAATTAAAAGAATTAGGCCCGCTGTCGCAGGACGAAACCATGGTGTGCGTTACCATGGGTCTCACCGTCATTCTTTGGATCTTCGGGGACAAGATTGGCATGTCGAGTGTTACCGCGGCGATGCTTGGTATGTCTCTACAGCTGTTTACCGGTGTCATTACCTGGGCTGATTGCTTGAACGAGAAAGGCGCGTGGGACACGTTGTTGTGGTTCGCCGTGCTGATTGGAATGAGCGCGCAATTAAACCAAATGGGATTCATCGCGTTCTTGTCCGATTCCGTCGCCGGCGCACTGGCGAAAACCGCGATGGGGTGGCAACAAACCTTCGTGTTGTTGCATGCTTGCTACTTTGGCGTGCACTACTTGTTTGCGAGCCAAACAGCACAAGTGGCTGCTCTCTCCACAGCGTTCATGGCTATGATGATCGCCTCAGGCGCGCCCCCCATGCTCGCCGGCCTCACCATGGCCTTCCACACCAACCTATTCGGCGCCATCACGCACTACGCCTCAGGGCAAGGCGCCGTGTACTTCGGCGCCGGATACGTCGACCTTCCCACTACCTTCAAAGTAGGCGGAATCCTCGGCGTCATTAACATCCTGATCTGGGGCATCGTCGGCGGAGCGTGGTGGAAATTTATTGGGTTGTATTAATGAGGAGGATAAATTGACGACATAATATCACAAGAGGAGGATACGTGACATATTAAGCCGCAAGTATTGAGCATTAAATCGTGTTGAAATGCTTGTATTGAAAAGACAATCGTACATCTAGCTATTACTAACACACCACACGACTAAGGGCTTACAATGATATCCTCGTCCTCGTCGCTGTCGCTCGCGTCTCGTTGACGTTTCCGGGCGAGCTCCGCGACTTTCCTCTGTCGCAACAATTTCATCGCCGGCTTCAACGTCGCTAAGGACACTTTGTGCGTAGTGCCGCTTTGAGGACAGTCCACCGCGATTTCCCGGATTCGCCTCGTGTGCTGGGTAATGTACTGCTCCATGGGCTGCCTTTCATACACGTACCCTTTGTCGTCCTCAACAGGGTCTTGTATGTCCTTCAGACTCATTCCCGAAATCGGGCACTTCACGTTCGGCGGTTGGTACCCTCCACCACCGCCCCCCCCGCCAGCTTGCGTAATGACCAAATCAGCATCCTCATCGTCATCCTCTGTTCGGCCTTCCTTGATCGCCTTACCTTCGTTGACGGCCTTTTCGAATTGTTTCACGGCGCCGGCAGGGTCAGACGCGATGCCCGGCCGTCTTAACGCGCTCGTAGTAATGGTTAACAGCTGCTCTTGAAAGTCAGTCTTCTCGGTTGAGCATTGGTACGTATTTGAAAACTCTTTGATGGCTTCCAGGCGTGCGGCGTTCGACGCTTGCACTGCGACCAGCTTGGGCAAAGCCGCTTTCAACTTGTCAATCGCAGTGCCGTTGCCGTCCTCGGACGCCAACTGCTTGGCGAGCTCGTTAAAGCTGTCGTACACCCCACCAAACGTTTGGCCAAGATCTAGGTAACATTTTTGAATCCCCTCGGGTTGTTGCGTGGTCATCGCAGCCTTGACTATTTTGCCATCCAGGGGAACGCGCGTGCCCCCAAGCACTTGGGTCATACCAGGGATCTCGTCCATCGTTCGTGTCGATGGACAGCGCGGCGAGGTGTGACGGCTGATGGCGGAGGACGAATGATCACGTGTGCCCAGTTCAAATAATATTTCAGGCACCCTGAGTTTCGGATTCGAGGATGTGACTGGCAAAAGTAAGCGATATTTCGCGTTCTGGAATATAATTCCAAGTCTACGAATACGCTACAACTATCTATACTACGTCTACAATGTACTTAGCGTACATACTATATCACTGCGTGGCATAGCAAACGAAATGAGAAGTGGAGTGGTCAGGTGAGTAAGAAGAGCGTCACGAAAAAAATCTCAAAAAATCGTAAAAACACAAAACACGTTGCGAATCCGCCGAGAAAAAACCATCGCCGTCTTCGCTTCCAAATAAATACCCCTCAGCTCTCATAATACAACTCTCATGTAAGGCTCAACAGCGTCGGTCAACGGTTCCAAGTCGGTCACGTAAACGCGTTTTCAAACACTGCCTGTTCATACAGTCTTTGGGTTCGAATTCATTGATTCGAATGCGTCTCTTGATGTGACAAACCAGAACTACGGAATAACGACGCGCCGGTCGTTCCGAAGAATCGCTCGAGAAGTCGGTTTGCATCACTGGTTATTTAGTTTGGGTATTTTGGCGGTGTGTGTGGATGTAGTGGTTGGAAATACGACGGTGGAACGTGAACCGTCGCGCGTTCGATGCGTAGGGTCGTCTGCTCGATCGTTGAATCGAGGGCGTGAAAAGATTGGACTGGACGCATTCAAGAATCGGGCACGTACGGAAAGCGAGGGTTTCAACGGTCCGACACGCGTGTACGGCGACGCCGTGGTTGTCAAAATGGCCGATTCATCACAACACAAGCGACGACGAGACTCGCATCACGCGTGATGCGCGGCACACTCTGTTCATCACGCCCGGGTTTGAGGAGAATACCTAAATTAATTTCGCCGAGAAACTATTTTCACATTTCCAGTCGGTTCTGATCGTCAGACCTCAGGGCGCGTGGCTACGGAGACGTCATGAGCGACCGGCGCGCCCCGAACGCGCGGTTGCCCCACAACCGAGGCCCGCCAACGATGACGAACCAGGTGCGGTTGCAAGGTTGGCCAGGGATGGGTAATAGCATTGGTAATAGCACATACGTCAATCCATCGACGCAGCCTTGGACCGCGTTAAACACAGCGGATGGAAAACACGTGTACTACCACAACCGCATGACGAACGAAACGACTTGGACACGGCCTGCTGAGTACGCAGATCCGGGACCTATGATGCATGCATGTGCTGCAGGTCCATCCACAACTCCAACCCAAATCGCCGTGCCAGGCACCCAATGGTTCGAGGTCACGCAGCCTGGAAAGCCGTCGTACTTTCACCGACCTGACACAAAGGAAGTCACGTGGACCCCTCCCGCGGAGGTTGTACAAGCGAGAGCGTCAGGGGGAAGAAAAGTACGTCCTGCGGCTGGTGGTAATGCAGCTCCTGCTATGGGTGATGGAACAGCCCGGCATCCCTCCACGAGTCAACATGTGCAAAAACTCAACGCGGAGATGAAAACAAACGCGCCAGATGCGAACGCCGGTACGTCATATGAAAAAAATGCAGAGCCGACTCCGACCGATGACGACGCCACCGACGACGACGTCGAGTTCGACCCGGACGCGTACGAGATGGAGGAGAATATTTATGAAATTCAACCCGAGGAAACTGTGGTCATCAACGGCTTTTCAGTGCCCGTTTCCGCGCTCGCACCGGAGGATCTCCGGATGTTAAGAGGTCAAGAAAAAGGTGAAGCGAATGATGAAGCAAAAATAGTTGAACCAGAAAAAAAAAAAATGGAATCGCCGGCGGAACTCTCTGCGCGTCAATTCACCGAGCTTCTTACCGAAAAAGGCGTCGACTCAAAATCCCGATGGGATCGTGCTGTGCGAAGCATTCAAAGCGACAAACGGTTCAAGGCAATAAAAACGCACGCGGAACGCCGAAGAATGTTCGAAAAGTTCGTAAGAGACGCGAACGATGATGAAAAGAAGCAATCGGAAAAACAAAAAAATGAAAAACAGGATGAAAAGAAAACATTTAATTCAGATGACGCAGAACGCGCGCGCGAACGAAAGCGCAAGGAGGACCGCTTGCGAAGTGAACGCGCGGTTGCCGACGCACGAATCTCCCGATTACGTAAACAAAACGTGCACAATAAAAGCGTTGAGGATTTTGAGATTCTGTTGGCGGAGGTCGTGCGGGATCCGACGGCAAGCTGGGACGACTTAAAAAAGAAACTCTTCGCCGACTCGCAAAACAGAGCGACGGTCACGACTGACTTTACTGAAACCGAAATGCGGTCGCTCTTTGACAATCACGTGCAGAGGGTTTTACACCAACGAGTGTTGGGTGTTACATATTTATTGGATGAGCGACTGTTGGCGAAATCGGGGAAGGACTTTGAAGAAGGGGATGGGGAGGAGGAGGATGACGATGATGATGATGACGAAGACAAAAAGAAAAATCCATTCACTTCTTTCGTCGCCGTCTCTGCGTACACGAAAGTAGCCTCCGACCTGCGGTGGGAGCGGTGCCCTCTTGAACACAGAGCGTCTGTGTATTGCGCGCACATTGAAAAGCTGTGTTCGAAATTTGAGGTTGACATTCCTGAAGAGGTCGCGGCGCTGCGGGACGAGCTGCGAAGTGCGCGGGACGCCAGGTTCGGGGAGTACAATAATCAAGACACAGACGCGCCTGAAGAGGGCGAAGAGTAGCGAGGGTAGTTATAGTTGAAACGTCAGGGTGTATCCCTTTAATCATTTTTTTCTTTCGTGCAGTGATGGTGTTTATAGGGACACCTTTGTATCATTCCGTTTTGCACGCCGCGCAGTGGCCCTTCAGTTTGCCGTGAGGACAGGGGTAGCACAACTTGCAGTTCCTCTCATTTTTGCTATAGGGCAGGGGGTGCACTTCGAGCAGATGCTTTTCACCTTGCCGTGGGGGCAGGGGTTGCAGACCTAACAGTTGTACTTCACCTTGCCGTAAGAACATGGGTTGTACTCCACGTAGCTTCGCTTCAACTTGCCGTGTGGACACAGGGTGCACGTCGCGCAGCTGTTTTTCTGCTTGTAGTGAGGGCACCGCTCCCGATCGGCTGTAATGGCGCGTACAGCTAAAGCCGCGTTTGTATGTTCCTCGCAAGTAGCCGCCGTGAGATTAAAATGACAAGACACATGGAACGCATCGTCACGGTCTGGCGCAGATCCAGAACGCATGGACCTTGACTGTATTTCCACTGCAGTGAAGCACTGTGCACTGTATATACTGTATCGTTACCCTGCAGTAAAAAATGTCTGTGGTGTGGAGGTCAGCGTCGAGAGTAAACCCCGTTGAGTTGACAGGTTGTTTCCCTGTTGGTCACATGACTGTGCTATGGCTAGCTGCTCCAGGGTAGGGCATAAACCCTAACCCTGAAGGTCCTGTCCGCTAAGACTGGCGCTTTCCGCCGCGTTGCCCGGGGATTTTCGCCCGGTGTTCGTCCAAAGGTTTTGATGAGTCGTCCACGAGGCGCTCCAATTGGGCGCTCGATCGTGGTTCCGTTTCGTCCACCGAGAGTGACCCTTCGCGCGCCCCCACCTTTTATTCCAGTAGCCGGTCACGATGAGAGCATAGCTGTGCTTGACGTGCACGCCGCAGCTTTGACCGACCACAAGGGCGCTCACGCGCCAGGGTCAGTGAATGGCGGCTCACGAATTTCAACGTCTCTTCTCGAAAACCCAAAAAGTGTTTCGCTCCGAAAAGCGCCCGCCGACTTTTAACGCACCTTCGAGCTCTTCCCTTGTCAATGTGCGTAGGTCTTGGATACGCATAGGTATACTTTTTACCGCACGATGGCGCTGCTCGCTACGCGCACGTTCGCGACTGCGGTCGGGTCGCGAGTAGGTTCGGTAGGACACGTAGTGAGGCGGGGCGTCACGCTTCGAAACATGATTAACATTCGCCCGTCGGCGGCGGCGTCGTTTTCAGCATCCCCACGGGCAGAGAACCAATCTAATGCGCCAGGATTAGGCCGAGGAGGCAGAGGAGGCAGAGGCTCTCGAGGCGGCCGCGGCAGTGGTGGGCGGGGAAGAGGCGACGGAAGAGGAGGTAACACTCCAATCGTCAAGAAACGACCTAGGCAGTTCAGCGAAGCACAGTTAGCATCCATAAAAGCGCTTCAAACGTTGGTCGATAAAAAAGCGGTGTCTCTTTGCCGGTTAGCGAAAGGCAAGGCGAACTTGTTTTTAGACGGCGCCCCGATCGTGTACGGCGGTGCCGTGGAAACAGTCGAAGGTGATCCAAACATTTCCGACCCAGTCGTCGTGGTCGATCAAAATGATAAAGTAATCGCCTGGGGGACGTATAATCCGCATTCCATGTACCGCGTGCGAGTTTTGCAAATGGCCTGGGAAGTTGAGACTGTGGCGAAAGACGGATCTAACACGCCAGCTGTGCGTTGCGACGTGTCTGACGTGATTAAATCACGAATTAAAGCAGCGTATGAGTTGAGGAAAACTTTAGGACTGGTGAGTGATACCCCAACTACTGATACAGCAACGACTACGTTCCGATTAGTGAACGCGGAGGGTGACCGATTAAGCGGGTGCTGCGTTGACGTGTACGGTGATTGTTCAGAAAGTAATTCGAGAGACAAAAAAACATTCGCGGTCGTCTCCTCGAGCTCGGCGTGGACGCAGAAGCACAAGTTAGATATTATTACCGCTTTAGGAACAGAAGCCTCCGTTGACACCGTGGTGTGGCGCGTGGACGATAAGATGCTTGCGCTTGAAACTGGGACGCAGGGGTGGGAAAGACAGAGTGAGAGGATTGATGATGGTGAGGAAGATGACGTTGGGGATGCTGAAAATAACTCCGCAACCGAAAAAACCGTCAACCCTAAGTGGGAGACGAAAGTGTATGACACGAAAACAGGTGATGAGACTACGTTACCCCATTCAAGTGACACCCCTTTACTCGTCAAGGAACACGGCGTCACATACGAGGTTGATTTAACCTTTGGTCACAAGACCGGCTTTTACGTGGATCAAAGACAGAATCGTTTGCAAGTCCGAAAATGGGCGTCCAACGCTGACAAAGTTCTTGATGTCTGCACGTACACCGGAGGGTTCGCAATCAACGCCGCGCTTGGTGGCGCGAAGAATGTAGTCGGTGTCGATTCCAGTCAACCCGCGTTAGATATTGCAATTCGAAACGCCATGACCAACGGGGTCGGGTTCAATTGTTCGTTTAAAAAAGCCGAAGCGTTTAAGCACTTGGAGTTTTTACTCGAACAAGGCGAGGCGAACAGTTACGATATTATTGTGTTGGACCCGCCTAAGTTGGCGCCTAATGTGCAAAGTCTTCCTCGTGCTACTCCGAAGTATGTCGGGTTGAATAAGAGAGCTATGCAGTTACTCAAGCCAGGTGGACTCCTCGTCACGTGTTCGTGCTCGGGTGCGGTGACTCAGAATCGGTTGTTGCCGGATGTCGTGATTGCGGCGGCCGCGAGTGCGGGTAAGACTATCACCGCCTTAGGTGCCCCTCGAGGCGCGGGGGAGGACCAGCCGTTGGATCCGGGGTATCCGGAAGGGAACTACCTCACCGTGCTGGCGTACCGAGTTTTGTAGAGGTTTTTATTTTATGACATAGGCGTACGTACACATTTGTGAAAATATTTTACCGATTTCAACCGTCATCGAGACACACGGTGGCGTTTTTTTGGTACGTCGTAGCAGTTCAACACCCCGACACCTGCAGTTGTTACTGCTCACAGGGAGACTCGGCGCGAGGGCGTCAAGCTCTTGTGATGTCGTCCTGGCGGCGCGGGAAGATAGATGAGCGTACGCCTTTATTCGTGTCGGAGGATGGGCAACAGCCCAAGACCTCGGGCCCGTTCCGACGCGTGTTGAATGTTTTCGGCTGTGCCGCGCTTTTGGTCGTGGTAGTGATGGCAACCGTGTCGTTCATGCGACACAGGGTTTGGGACACTGACGAGAACGCTGCAATCGATACAGATGATGATGCGCGATACGTAAAAGGCACTGATGATGCTTTAAACGCCGATGAACGCAAATTCGATGACGATGTATTAAACCCTGCTGTGGACGCACCAATCTGCGAATCTTGCACCCGGGTGTGTGGACACTCCAACGATTTACAAATTTCAGCAATAGCGTACAACACCACGTGGCGCGCTGGTTTGGGTGACCGACAGAACTACATAGAGATGCTGGGTCAATTGGGACAAATACTGTGTACTAAAGTAGCGTTGATGCCGCCTAAATTAACCCTAGACCCGGGGCACAACGACGGCGACGTGTTGGGCTTCGAATGGCGGTGGGACTTGTATTTCAACAACGAAAGTTTAGTTGAATTTGACCGAACGAAACACAAACCAAAACCCTTGTTCCTTGATTGGAGAGCGGATTTCAAAACCATAGGCCGTTTAAAGGACTTCAGACGTAATCCGGGAGTAGAAGTGTTTGGTGATACTCCAGATACATTGACTGACTCTAAGATATTGAACGACTTGAGTAGAGCGATCGAATTGACGAAACTCGGCAAGCCGTTTTTCTGGCAGATGAATTTTGAAATAGCCTGGGGCGCGAGGTACGCGTACTGGCAACGGGAATACGGCGATGAACCGGACCGGGATATGTACGCTATCGATTTAACAATAATAGAGGGGTTTTTAAAAGAGCACGGGTATTTGCAAAGATCTGACTCAAATGGCGTCGCGATTAGTGATGGCAATTTATTCCTGCGCGATTGTCGATTGGCGCAGGTCGTTACGAGTACCTTGGCTAAAAAATTAGCAGATATCGTGTTGTTGGAAGCCTTTGGGTTAGTGAAAGGTTTAGGGGTGATTGCTCCAACGAGTATGACTAGACAGGCTGGTACTGGTTCTGGTACTCAAACACTGACCAGGAAAATGACAACCACCAATCTAGGGACGCCCATCACAATCACCGAGGACGATGAAGAGAAAACGCGACTCGCAGTGATCGAACACACGTCCCCACAATTGCGAAACAAAAAGTTCGCCACCCTTCACGTGCGCCGAGGCGACATGTTGGGTTGGTGCGACACCGATTCGGAGGCGTTGAGACGGTTCATATCTTGTGCGTTGAGTAGAAGTGAGGATGACGAAGTCAACGCTGGAAACGTTCCGATTCTATGGTTCACCGACGACGACGACGAAACGTACCAAATCGAAGTCACCACCGCGTTGACCGAAGAGCTCACGTTATACCGGTCAAACTTCACCGGTAATTTGACCGGTGCGAGTGAAGTTTTAGTCATCTTCGGGGACGCGCTGGTGAACAAAGTGATCGAGGAGAACTTAAAGGCTGTGGCGCGTGACGTGAACGTGGATTTGGGCCACGGGGAACACGGCTTGGATAACTATTTGATTTACCAAGTCGGACGCGTCGTCCAAGACCGGTCCAGCGCGATTGCGGACTCGGCGTGGGCGGTGCACTACTCGTACGAAGATAGTGGCGAGGGCACGGATGATGGTGACGATTCGGATTCGGATTTTTCTCATGGGAGCTGCAAGGTGGACAGGGGGGATACGTGTGCGGAGGACGGGCCTATTCTTAAGATGGCTCGCGGCGAGAATGTATCAACAGCGTATGACTACATGCTGGACGTTGGTAATAATAGATTTTTAGCGGGAGTAGAGGAGACGGAATAGGGAAGAGAGGGGATTAGATAGATGAAAGAATGAAAGAAACTAAGCTTTTACAAGGCTGCAAGAGGTTTCGCTGTCCGACGTATGTTCTCTCATTCACATTTTCTGAAACGCCTCTGCTTTGCTGTCAATCAATCGGTCAAACGTCGAAGTGGCGGCTTCATCGAGATTTTGTCTTCCAGCGCCTTACCGGCAGCCTCACTCACCCACGCGCGGTCGGGACGACGCGCGGTTTGGACCCGCAGTTGGTGCTCGACACCCGCTCGGAGCGTGATGGGGAAGGGTCTAGATCTCGACGCGTGGATCGCAAAGGTACGTCGTTTTGACGTGCGAGCCAGCCCCGCGGGGACTTGGGGACCCGTTTCCGCGTCTCATTTTTCGAACGAACCGCGTGAAGTGCGATCTGCGAACGGACGTGTCGTGCTGTTCGTGTTGCGATACAAATTGACGCCGTGTGTGTTGTGCGTACACCACGCGTGCGATGCCAACGGTTTTTGCACGTAATCAAACACACCTTACACCTTCCCTGACACATCATCCCCACTCCAAAATCTACCTCCCCACACGATAAACACAATTCTCAGATCAAGCAGTGTGAACCGCTAGAAGAATCCGAATTAGAGGCTTTATGCGGCTATGTAAAGGAAGTATTAGTGGAAGAGTCTAACGTGCAACCCGTGTGCAGTCCAGTAACCGTGTGCGGCGACATCCACGGCCAGTTTCACGACCTGCTGAAGCTGTTGGAAACCGGCGGTGATGTGCCCGACACTAATTATATTTTCATGGGTGACTTCGTCGATCGGGGGTATAACAGTCTTGAATCCTTCACTTTATTGTTACTGTTGAAAGCTAGATGGCCCCAGTGCGTGACACTACTCCGAGGCAACCACGAATCACGACAAATTACACAGGTGTACGGGTTCTACGATGAGTGTCAGCGGAAATACGGCAACGCCAACGCGTGGAGGTGGTGCACGGATGTGTTTGACTATTTAACGTTAAGTGCTTTGATTGATGGCACAACTCTCTGCGTCCACGGAGGCTTATCCCCTGATGTCCGCGCGTTGGACCAGATCCGAACAATCGACCGCCTTTGCGAGATTCCCCACGAGGGCCCGTTCTGCGATATGATGTGGAGTGATCCGGAGGATATCGAAACCTGGGCCGTGTCGCCGCGGGGGGCGGGGTGGTTGTTCGGCAGAAGAGTCACCGCTGAGTTCAATGAGATAAACGGCCTCGACTTGATCTGCCGCGCGCATCAGCTGGTACAGGAAGGGTTGAAGTACATGTTTCCTGAGAAGAGTCTAGTCACGGTATGGAGCGCGCCTAACTACTGCTACCGGTGTGGCAACGTAGCTTCAGTGCTTGCGTTTGATGAGACTGGCGAACGCACCGTAAAATATTTCACGGAGACGCCGGAAAATTCCACGATGATGGCGCCGCGAGCGAGCGTGCCGTACTTCTTGTAGGGGCAGTTATTCTGAGTAGGTTTTGTACTTTCGCATATACTTTCGATACAATGCCATCCGTAGACATGTGTAGACACTCTCCCCAGCTCTACCTATCGTGCTTAACGTCTTTGATCATGAGCTTTGCGCGCGTGTTTTTCAGATCCTTCTTTTTCGCCTTCACCGCCAACGCATTGAGTCCAACCCACCCACCCGCTTCCTCCTCTTCAAGCGCCCTCACCTTCGCCTCGAGTTTATCCACGCCGTGATAATCCTGCGAACGGTCCCGTGCGATTGTCTTTTTCAAAGGCACCCGGCTCACGCTCCGGTGGACCTTCCCTTTTAAACCCGTGCTTCCTCGGCGGCCGCCTTTGGGCATCACGGAACGCGTGATTTTGCCCATGACAGTCGGCGGTTGCGAGTTTTTTAATGTGGCGGCGGGACGGCGCTCTTTGGATGCGCGTAGACGGGGTGTGTCTTGGCACAAGTCTTTAACCCGAAACGTGTGAGTTAAACGCGATGTATGACGACACGAGCTGGCGTCACGAGAACCGACCTAGGCAAAGCGTGCCGGCGCAGGGTAGAATGCGGCGGAGCTGGAAGGGCATCGGCTTGTTTTCGGGACGACCGCGATTTCGGATTTTCGAGTCAAGTGCTGATTTACGTCACCTCGTCGGTCACTCACCAGTGCTTGCAGCGCAGACGATGACATCTGTGACCGTGTGGAGTGGCCACGCCGCGATCCGCGGCGCACTTGTGTGCATTCGAGACAAATCGAGCCGTGATGAAACGACGCGACCTGCGGTGCGCGTGCTTATGTCGGACTCAAGCAGGGTGCACCAAGCAAGGAAATCTCGCGCGACGAAAGGACGACACCGAAGAGATGTAGTTGGAGTACGAGCATCCACAGGCTCTAATTCACCTACAGCACCGCAACACGAGCCTGCCCGAGAAGCATTCACCGAACCCTACTCCTTCTTCAACCTGGCCACCGCGGAGTTCCCGGAGGACTGGGGAAATGGCACGGCAAAGGTGAGGTACCAAGACAGCCCATTAGACTTGGCCCTTATGGCGTGGTTCAGTCGAAAAATAGCAATGGCCATTAAGGTTCCGCCCCCCAAGAACATCTCCTACGATGAGTTCATCGCGCTGTGTTTCTTACAGATGCGAGGACGGGATTTCAACGGCCAGCGCGACATCACGTTCGACATCATGACATCTTTAATGCCCCCCGGGGGGGACAAGGTGTTCCGAAGGCTGTTTCCCGTGAATAAATTTTCGTTAGAATTGAATGCGGTTATCACGAAGATGGTATTCGCGTGGATGGTCGGACCGATGGAAGTGAGAGCGACTTCAGATAACGACTTGAATGAGCTACTTGAGAGTCGGGTGCATATCAAGAAGTGCAGATGGCTCCAGGAATCTGGGTGCACCGCGATGTGCGCGAACATGTGTAAGACCGCGACGCAAGATTTTTTCACAGATGTTTTTGGCCTTCCATTAACGATTAAGCCGAACTTCGAAGACAAGAGTTGTGACTTTTACTTTGGCAAAACGCCGCCTCCCATCGCACAAGACGAGGCGCTTTTGTTTGGGTGTAACGCGTTGTGCAAAACGGGGGAAGACGTGGGGGTGGAGGGGAAGGCTTGTCATAAATTACGGCCGTACGAGGGAGAGGGGGTGATGCAATGAATTTAAGAAAATGTTTTGGAGGTCCTTTCATTTGAGCCACTGCTTTCAGCCACGTCGACACTCTCTCATCAGACTGCGAAGCGCACGCACTTCGCTCGTGGCTCGACTCGTTTACGATGTCTGAAATCACATCGTCTCTCGGTCGTTTGGCACGCGGCGCCCTGGGCGTGGCGCTCAGCGGCGTCGCGACGAGAGGACCACTGGCGTCGATGGAGTTAAAGGCGGTCGCGGAGTTGGTTGTCTCGGGAGGCGTAGTGCGTCGAGCACCGATTGTCGTGGCGAAGACAGCTTCCGAGACGAGGAGTGAGGATGTGTTCGTGAACGAACGGCATATTACCCATGCACGACACTCCGCAACAACAAATGACTCGAACGAAACCGCTTCAACGTCCGAACGTCCTGAGCAAGCGGTGACGAAACCGAATGCATTGATGGACGAAAAACCGAAGGTGACTTCATCCTTCTCGTCTCAAATGGCGCCCGTGCGCCGCCGGGAAGTCGCGGTGCCCTCTTCCCCCGTGGCCCGGGTGCTAGGTTTCGGGCAGCTCGCAGCAGGATTAGTCGCGGGCACGATGGCTGAGTCCGCCCGAAGGGCGTGGAGGGGAGGAGGTGGGAAAGGGAAAGAAACGTCAAGCGCGGTCTCATTAGACGATACCTCAAATAAAAACAACCAAGACTACTCAGAACCTTTACTCGCCAACGACAGCGTGTTCCTGACCGAAGCTAATGCGGAGCGTTTAGCCGTGGCTCTTTGTCGCATGCGCGGCGCCGCGTTGAAGCTGGGCCAGATGCTCTCCATCCAAGACGAATCCGTCGTGCCTCCTGCGATCGCGAAAGCGCTGGAAAGAGTTCGGGAAGGAGCGGACGTGATGCCGGCGGCGCAACTGCTGGAAACTATCGAGCGTCATTTAGGAAAAAACTGGAGAGCGCAGAATGGATTGTTACGCGACGGCGGGGACGTGGAAGTCGTCGAGTTTGATCCCGAGCCCATGGCCGCGGCGAGCATAGGCCAAGTGCATCGGGCGACGGTGAGACGAAGGGTTCCTATGGGCAATCAGTCAGAAGATACTTTCGAAACAGTAGACGTGTGCATGAAGATTCAATACCCTGGCGTCGCGCGGTCAATTCACAGCGATATCGACAATTTAGTGCGGATGATAAGTATGACTGACCTGCTACCCAAGGGGCTGTATGTCGAGCACGCTGTTGCCACTGCGAAGGAGGAGTTGACGCTAGAGTGCGATTATGCGTACGAACTGGCGTCTACGGATCGCATGAGGGCATTATTACACGACGATCCTGCGTGGAAAGCGCCGATGACGGTTCCTGAACTTAGCTGTAAAGGTGTTCTGACGACAACCTTCGCCCCGGGCATGGCGATTGACAAAGTCGCAACGCTGGACCAGGGAACCCGGGATTACGTCGCCACTGAGCTGTTAAGAGGCACGTTAAGGGAACTATTCGAATTCAGGTTCATGCAAAGCGATCCGAACTTTGCCAACTTTCTCTTTTGCCAAGAGAGTTCTCAGTTGACGATGATTGATTTCGGAGCCGCGAAAGAGTACCCCAAACAATTCGTCGACGACTACCTTAAAATGGTGGTGGCGTGTGCTGAAAAGGACCGAGACGGGGTCGTTGAGTCCTCTATCAAACTAGGGTTCTTGACTGGGGACGAGGCGCAAGTCCTGATCGACGCGCACGTGGAAGCCGGGTTTCAAGTTGGCAGGCCTTTTCAGAAAAGTTCTGATACTTCTGATTCAGGTCAATCTGCTTCTACTCACAACCTCTATGACTTCAGCGTTAACCGCGACATGACCCGCCGCGTCGCTGGGCTTGGGAAGGTGATGCTGAAACACAGGTTGACGCCGCCGCCGGCTGAGGCGTATTCGCTGCACCGGAAACTGAGTGGGTCGTTTTTAGCTTGTATGCGGTTGAACGCGAAGGTGCCGGCGAGAAAATTATTAATGGACGTGTATTGGGAATACAAGTTCTCTGATCACGTCGTTGACGTTGGCAATCGGGTCGCAGAAGCCACGGCGTGAAAGTGAGAGGTTTTTTCATTATTATTCATAGGCTTCTGCATTTAGTACCCTCTATTAGTCGTCGCATAGTATCGGTAGTAGTAATACAGGACAGGAATTAAACAGCGTGCGACTCTTCACACGATTGTATTTCTCTTTACTTGCCAAAAGACTGAAACTGGCCAGGTGAGATTATCGGATAGGACTGCGAAAGCCTCGCACACCACGCCGCGCGCTCGGACCTACAGTAGTACTTTCGGCAATTATGGCATACACACTTAGTTCATCTGTTGCGTTTACCACTGCAAGACCTGTCGTGCATCGCCGCACGCGTGCCAGGACCACCGCCACCCGCGCGTCCGCCAAACCCGACGCTGACGTGGCCAACCCTGAAAAGGCATTCGTCGCGAGTGCGTTGCGAACCGCACGAGACACAGCCGTGGGTCTCGCGGCATCGGCAGCTATCATCGCCGCCACCACTGCCCCATCCCACGCAAGGTTAGAAGGCGTGAACAACCCCGAGTTGCTTCCAAGCGGCCCAGTAGTAGAGGTTATCGACGTCGCGGGGTATTTGACGAAAGGCGAGGTTGCACGATTGACGAATGAGGTGAAAAACCTGGAGAAAGACACGGGAATCAAGTTGAGAGTCTTGGCGCAGGCGTATCCCCAAACACCAGGGCTTGCCGTGAAGGACTACTGGGGCGTGGATGACGACACCGTGGTGTTCGTGGCGGACCCCGGGTTGGGGAACATCTTAAATTTTTCAGTGGGCAGTAACGTCGACCTCGAAGTGCCTCCATCGTTCTGGACTCGATTAGCGAGTAAGTATGGAACCAAATTCTACTGGCAGGAAAACGGCGAAGAGGCGAGTATCAGTAATGCTGTGTCTGCTATTGACACTTGTTTCAGGGAAGACCAGGGCCGTTCCAAGTGTGCGAAAATTCAAAGCGCCCTTGGCGAGGAACCCACCACCGGGAAGTTTGGCAAAGGCTTCTTCAACAAAGGGGAATGAGTTATTGATGGAATTGAGTGATTGAGACGGAGTATGACTATTCTTCATACAAAGTCGTTATAAATGAGCTCTTGTAATAAGCATTCCTTCTCTCGTCCCATTAAGTCTCGATCCACTTCAACGTCCCTGTGATTAAGTTCCTACTCGGCAACCCCCCTCCCGTGGGACTCATGTACGTCAGTTTCTTGTTCACCATGTCCACTTCGGTGACGAAAATAAACCCCGCAACATTCGTGTTTGGAATTTCGCCCGTCGTCTTCCCGTGACTCACCGCTAACACAGAGTTCAACAAAGCCATGCTCGGCGCCACGGTTGTCACTCGCAACGGGTCCGCGCTCGTCTTCTGACCGATGGGCAGCGCGGATGAAGGTGCTCGGGGGCCACTTCCAATCTTAAAGATGCTCACCTTTCCAAATTCAATGGACGTGCTAGACGGGCTCAACTCCCCATCCGCGCCGTAAAAGTAGCTCTTGATAACCGCCTCACGCGTCTGCCGCCGAAACTGCGGCGATCGCTCCACCACCCCCCCCGATTTCTTCACCTGCCACACTTGCACCGGGGTTTTCGCCGCAAACTGCGTTTTACCCCGGAAGTCGCGGGCTAAACCCGCGTGGAGCTTGTCCTGCCCGACTACTAATACGTCGGTGATTTTGAACGCGTCCAAGGCGTGCAATAGTAATTTATACCCCGCCCCATCCACCCACCCCATCGTGTTCAGAACTAACCCAGAGCTTCTTGAGTCCGGGTTCGTGTTTCCCCTTTGGTCGACCATCGTGGATAGCTTTTCGACTAAGTGCTTGTACAAATCAGGGTTGTTCCCGGGGGAGGTGTCGCCGTGGAAGTAGACCAACGGGAGGTCGGTGAGGTTGACGAACCCGTCGGTGGCGTCAAGTGCGCGATCAACCTGAACAGCGCCAATAGTACTCGGCGGGCCTATGTTGTTCTGCCCTAGATCCAGGTCCACGAATAGAGGTGACCATCCTTTGCGCACGGCGTAGTTGCATAAAAGCTTGCACAACGTTGACTTGCCCACGTCAGTAGGACCTACCAACGCGACTCGCGGGCCGTTCATTTCCTTCGTTGAATCACTCTTCGCGACATTTCTTCGTTCATCTAATACGCTACTTATGTTGACGTACTCCACCATCGGGGTTTCGCTCGCGACGTAGCACTCCTCGTACACGCCTTTGACGTCCACTGACGCGCCTGACCATGTAAATAGTGCATGTTTACCGCCCGGTAATTTGACACTCGCGCCCTTCGCAATCTCCGTCCCGAAGATCTCGGCGGTGCCATCTTGCAAAATCACCTGAACTAATTGCCCGTGGCCGACTTCAATACGAAGCTCCTGTTCCCGGCTCAGGTCATACGTTTCCGTTTCATCGGCCATCGTGGAGCACTGGCGTGCGCGTACACACACTACTCTAACTAGAAGTCCCACTGAACCCACGCCGTCTGGACGGACACGCGCGCGGCGCTGTAGCTTGATTATTGACTCACGAAAAAATCGATGCCCAGAAATCCCTCCTCGCTTGTCGAACGGCACGTGGCGCTCTGCGCTTTTCCTGAGTCAGGATCTGACGCTTCCTTCCTCACACACGCGTGTGCGCGCTGTTCGCCACGACACGCGTTTCGCACTCCGCGTTCGGGGCTCCCCCTCCGAAACGGGATAATCTCATGGCTCCCGAGGGCCATGCCCGCGGGCCCGTGAGGTACGCGCCTGACTCTTACTTGCCTTCATTTCTTTTGGCGTCCCTGCACCGCGAAAGGGTTGCAGAAGACCTCTCCATTTTGTGACCGACGCCGCTTGTGCGGAACACGCGCGGGCAGTTCGAATGGCGATGGTCTTTTGCAAGCGACGCGACGAGTGGCATGTGGACCACATACGCAATCATCGCGGCAATAACGCGTCACCCACACCCACACGAGACACTCACCAACCTCCCCCTCCTCCTCGCCGCCATTGCAACACGTGTCACGTTTCCGACACTGTTTTGTCTTATTTTGGAATTTGGAACGTTTCGCTTTGGATCAACTCTCCTTCATCCATCCATCCTTTTACCCTACCCTGACCCCTACCCCAACACAGCGATCGGTCCCAGTTCGCCGCGCTCGTGCGTAAGAACTTCACGCTGAAGACACGCGGCATTTTGTGCTGCTGCACAGGCGTTGAAATCATTTTACCTTGTTTCTTCCTAGCACTGTTGTGCCTCCCGAAAGCTTTAGTGGACGACAGCAGAAACAACGACGTGTTCGCCAAGCCGTACCAACTGAGCACGCGGTGGGACAACATGGACTGCGCGCCTGGGTACAAGCTGGTCGCGTCTCCCAACTCAGAGGAAGTCATCGACGTGACTAAAAAGGCGTACGTGAGTTTAGTGTGCGACGCGAGTAAGTCGAACTGGCCGGACGCGAAAGGGTACGGGTTTTCATGGCTCTACAACGCGGTTTCGTGCGGCGAGAACTTCGCGGCCATGAACATCAGTGACCCAAACACTGTGATCCTGTTGAACGCGCTGATTTACGGAACAGACAGCACGTTTGACTTGGACACGAGCTGTAGCGACGCGTGTCTTCGAGACGCTACGTGTTATGCAAATGGAATAGGCGCTATTGCCGATCTGATGGTCGAAACCTTCGCCGACGACGCGACCGCGAGCACGTGGGTCACTGACAACCCGAACGTCGCCGTGGCACAGATTGTATTTAATTCGGGTTTGACTGGGACTACTCTTCCAGACTCAAAGGCTATAACCTACACCATCCGGGTCAACGAGACGAGTTTTGGAGAATCTAATAATATCGATATTGCTGAACTTACCCAGGAAATGTTCGCCAGCCAGTGGGGCACTGATGCGGATTCAAACTACTGGAGACACGGCGCGCACGTGTTGCGCATAAGCACAGCTGTAGATGAGGCGGTTATCGACACGAAGGATGGCGGAAATGACTATTCCGTGAACCTCGACGTCTCCGTCCGCCCCTACCCCTGGCTCGGGTACGACTTCAACCTGGGCGGCATCATCGCCGCCGGGGTGTTCGCGATTATCGGCACGTTGGCGTTCATTTCAAACGTGGTTATTATCATGAAATCCGTCGTCGTGGAAAAGGAGCTTCGATTAAGGGAAGGCATGCAGATGATGGGCATGTCATCCAACATGTACTGGCTCTCCTGGTTCTTCACGCACTGGGTCACTGGGATGTGCACCGTCGTGCTGTTGGTCGTGATAGGGATCTACCCGTTCGAATATACGAATCCTATCATGCAACTCATCTTCTACACCGCGTGGATCACGAGCTGTATTCTGTGGAACTACATGTTAAGTACGTGCTTTTCGCGGAGCATCACGGCGTCTGTGATTGGGTGTTTCGTTTACGTCATGAGCATTGCGCCCGCTATCGCTGTCCGCATCACCACGCCATCAGGCGGCTCCGGCTGGCTAGCGGTGTGCCTCCTACCAGGCTCCTCCATCAACCAGTGGGGGGATATTTTAGCCCGGTTAGAGCTCGCCAAGAAGGGTGTCACCTTCGAATCCGCGGGTGAGAACCTGAACCGCGACGGGACGTTTACAGCTTGGAGCGTCATTGGCATGACCGTCCTGGATTGCGTTCTTTTCGGCTTCCTCACCTGGTACTTAGACAAAGTCTGGCCCAAGGAGTACGGCACGCGTGAACAGCCCTGGTTTCTGTTCACCAAGAAGTTCTGGTTCCCTAACTCGGGTACCAACCCTTTCGACGACGTTTCGGATACGTTAGACGTGGAAGAAGTCGGCGAGACGTTTGAAAAATTACCCGCGGAAGCTTCCAAAAATGCGACAATTAAAATTCGAAACCTGAAAAAGACGTTCGACAACGGCGTCGTCGCTGTTGATGATTTATCCGTGACATTCGTCCCTGGTCAGGTGTCCGCTTTGTTAGGCCATAACGGCGCGGGCAAGACGACTACAATTTCCATGCTCACCGGTATGCTTGACAGCACTGGAGGGGACGCTTTGATTAATGGAAGGTCAATCAAGACCGACATGTCCACGATCCGCGCGAGTTTGGGAATTTGTCCCCAGTTCGACGTGCTTTGGCCGATGATGACGGTGCGCGAGCACTTGACGCTGTACGCTGCGTTCGGGGGGATGCCCCGGAGTGAGGTGCGGGATGCTGTGGTACACGCCGTCGCAGAAGTCGCGCTACTCGAAAAACTCGACACCCCTACCGGGAACCTCTCCGGAGGCCAGAAACGCAAATTATCCCTCGCAATCGCGTTCGTCACGAAACCAGACGTCGTTTTCTTGGACGAGCCCACTTCGGGTATGGACCCGTACTCACGGCGGTTCACGTGGGAGGTGATACGACGCCGAGCCGCGACATCCTCGATCATGTTAACAACTCACTTCCTGGATGAAGCGGATCTGCTGTGCGATAGAATTGCAATCATGTCAGCTGGAAAATTAGCCTGCGTCGGGTCACCGCTGTTTTTGAAAAACAGGTACGGAACGGGGTATACTTTGACTCTTGCGAGAGCGTCTTCGAACAACGGCGGCGGCGGGGACGTGATTCTTTCCACTGTGCGGAGTCACCTCCCCGGCGCGTCGATCACCTCTGATGTGGGTGCTGAGTTACACATCATTTTGCCGTCAGAAGGGAGTGCTAAGTTCGCTGGGCTGTTCAAAGAACTGGATGATAAAATCGCCGGAGCTGGGTTCACTTCTTACGGAATAAGTTGCACGACTTTAGAGGAGGTTTTCCTGTCAATCGCCAGGGGCGGCGTTGGCGGCGTTGGAGCTCTGTCGCAAAAGCGAACGAGTCTTGATGGAGCTGGAGGGTCTATTAACTCAGGAAAGGAAGGTACTACCGGCACCCCTTCTACCGGCAACCCCACTACCCCGTTGATGGACGACGACCACGACGCGATTGCGAACGCGGATGAAGATTTACGCAAAAACTACGTCAAAGGCTTCGAGTTGACGAAGCGACAAATCCGCGGACTGTTATGGAAACGTTTCCTGAACTGGAGACGGGATGCGTGGTCCATTTTGATTCAAATCGTCGTCCCCGTTTTGTTCTTCATTTTGGCGTTGGTGCTGGCGGGGCTGGAGTTCACGGAAGATACCAGCTTCGCGCCGATTGACATCACCAGGGGTAGGTTGCTCGGAGACAAGCCCACTGTTATGAGCGCCGATTTGACTGACTCTGACGTGTTGGCGGTAATAAACAAGTGGGACACCGACAACGTCGACCAGCAAGCAAATTTACCAACCATGTCCTGCGAGTGCAACTGCGCACAATCAGACCAGGCCCCGGTGTTTATGCCCCAGGAGTGCTGCATGTACGAGTACGCCACCGTGAACGCTTCGATGTACGCTGCGAACCCGACGCTCGCGCGATTCGACCCAGCCGCCGAGCTCGTAGGCGTGTACAGTTACTGCACCGCTAATATAATTGACGACTACCCGAGCGGCGACGACTGCAGTTTCAGTGACACTTTAGGCATGGACGTGGCTCCATCCTGCGCGAGTACCGCTGATAACTCCTTCGACGCGTACCTGTGGCAACACAGCGAAGGCCGGGGAACTTTATGTAAGGAACAAAAGACTGTGTTTTGTGACGCAATGAAGGTCGAGAGATATTCGCAGAGTGACGGCCAGTACCAACACCAGCTCTACGCGCACCAGACCGCGCACCATTCGCTGTGGGCCACTGCGAATACGGCGAACACGGCTATTTTGAGGCAACGCACGGGTGACGATTCATACTCCCTAACACCGCGAATAGAGTGGTTCCCAATCGTGGAGAGGTTCAACGACGGGGACGTGGTGAACCAGCCCAACGATAGCACGTTTATCACGTCGTTGTTTGTAGTGATGGGCGCTGCGGTGTTAACCTCGTCAGTCGTGGTTTTTCCCGTATACGAGCGCCGGAACAACTCGAAACACCTCCAGATGGTATCCGGCGTGAACAAAGTGGCGTACTGGCTGTGCCACTGGTTCGCGGATCTTGTGCAGATGATTCTTCCCATGGGCGCTATTATGATTGTCTTCGCGGCGTTTGACATCGAACAATACCGCGGTGAGTTACGCGCGGTGTTCGTGCTTCTCCTGTGCTTCGTCTGCAGCTCAATAACCTACACCCACCTGTTAGGCTTTTACTTCAAGAACGAGTTTTTCGCGTTCGTTGGTTTAGTAGGGGCGAAGATGTTTTTGGGGCTCATCACGAGTAGCGCCGGGATGGTGGTGCAAGCGATAAAAGATTTGAATGACGACACGAAAATCGCGAACGACGTGTTAAGTAAACTGTTACCGCTGGTGATCCCGCACTACTCCTTCGGAAAAGGGCTGTACGATATCGGGCAGAACAAGCTCAACGGCGAGCGACTTCGCTTTGACGCGGAGACGATGACGGTCTCACCAGTCGGCTCGAAAGACTGGTGGGTCGCCGAGGTTATCGGGGACGATATAGGGTTCCTGGTCGGCATGTGTCTGTTCTACGGCTTGTTGATCATTTTCATTGAGATTTTCGAAGGCAAGGTTTCCGTGTTGTCAGGGTTGATCGGGGGTTTTGACCCTGCGGTTCTCTTCACGAGCAAAGCCCAAAGGCAAGCACAGAAAGAGAAACGAGAACAAGAGAATGCGGAGGATGCCGCTAACGAAGATGAGGACGTCGCTACCGAAAGGCAAAGAATCGAACAAATGAGTTTGAACGGCTTTGACCCTGAGAGAAGAGGCCCGGAAGTCACCCGAGACACCAGGGACGGCGTGATCCTCCACGGCATCTCCAAGACCTTCGGCGCAGGTGCCAAATCGAAGCGAGCTGTCCGAGACCTGTCAGTAGGCATGCCAAGAGGACAATGCTTCGGATTACTGGGAATCAACGGTGCTGGAAAAACCTCGACGTTCAGGATGATCACCGGCGAGTTCGCGCCGACTTTCGGCGACACAAAAGTTTTGTCAACCGGAGGCGGAAAACGCGAGTACATAAGTGTCGCTTCTGAGTTATCAAAGGCACGACGAGCTATGGGCTATTGCCCCCAATTCGACGGATTACAACCCAACATGACGGGCCGTGAGCATCTTCAGTTCTACGCCCAAGTCAGGGGGGTTCCTGACGATTTGATAGACAGCACCGTGGATTCTTTGATTGAAAAGATGGCGTTAAGAAAGTACTGCGAGAAGCAAGCCGGTACGTATTCGGGCGGGAATAAAAGGAAATTAAGTGTCGCTATTGCTCTTGTTGGATCACCTTCGGTAGTATTACTCGACGAACCTTCCACCGGCATGGACCCCGAAGCCCGACGGTTCATGTGGGACGTGATTAGTGAATCAACAAAAGGCCGCACAATTGTGTTAACCTCGCACTCCATGGAGGAGTGCGAAGCGCTTTGCAACAGGATCGGGATCATGGTCGGCGGCAAGTTTTCCTGTTTGGGGAGCTTGCAGCACTTGAAGAACAGATTCAGTGAGGGGTATTCGATCGACTTGAGATTCCAGCCAGGACGGGTGGAACAAGTGGTCAACGCGGTGAATAACTCAAACATCCCTGGTCTGGAAATCGTGGAGACGCACCCCACTGAATTGAAGTTACGCGCTAAGCAAGAAGGCACGCAGCTTTGGCGCATCTTCGATATTGTTGAGAAGCTCAGGAGTAGCCCGGTGCCGCCGTTACAGGCGGTGCTGTCGATGGAGGCGAGTGGTGACCCTATTGCCAATCAGCCACAACCCGCTTCACCCACGCAAGGCGCCTGCTTGGTCGACGAGTACTCTGTTTCTCAAACCACGTTGGAACAAGTGTTCGTTCGATTCGCGTCAAAGCAAAACGAAGAACAAGGCGCCGCGCCCGGACTAGCGGGTGGGTACCAAGGCGCCCTCATGGACGACGCCCCGGCTCCGCCGACAAGGCATTCGTGCTGCGTTCAGGTATGCTGTTGCGGGTGCTGCTGCCCGTAAGAGGAAGGTACGTGTGTGCGTATATACAGTATATACCCAAACAACTACAGACGAGCGAATCAATTCAAGCGCTCTGAAAGAATAGCAAGTCTCGCGCGCTTCAACCGAAACTTGAAGAGACGCGCGTGACCTTGCCATGTTTGACTTGTTTGGAATACTGATGCATGTACATACAACTGCTAGGTTGTACTCTGACTAAGTGCTCACGCAACTCACACGCTTTCCCGCCACTCCGCTATTTTCTCAAAGACGTTTCGCGGAGCGCCGTCGATTAAATACTGACCCGGCGGATTTGTTTTCTCTGATTTATTTTCAGATTGATCGTCGCACCACTGGATCCATTTAGAAATCACGCAGTTGGTTATCTCCGGGGCTTCGTGCGCAGGACAGTGCCCCACACCTGGGAGCTCATAGTAGTGGACGCGCGGTACCTGTCGTTTAAGTTTTTGGCCCCACAGGGGGACCACCCAGGGATCATCTTTGCCGTAGACAAGGGCGATTTGTGTTCTGTTTGTCCCAGACTGATTTTTTATCGCACTCAACATGTCATCAAAGTCCATCGCACTTTTCGGGGACCACACCACGGAGCAGAACGCGGAGAGGGCTGGTTGTCTATTAGTGGGTGCGATTATGTTTTTTACCAACGTATCGTCCACCCTGTCCTTTCCGTCGGCGTACACTAAACTTAACAAGCCCTTAACGTTGTCGATGGATCGAAAGCTGTTCCAATACAGCTTGAACGGCGCTTTTATCCATCCAGGCGCGGGTAAGGACCCGTCCCACGGGGTTAAACGTCGCGCAATTCCGTTCGTATCACTCGGCACAAACCCCCAGAACGGTGTGGCGTTGAGAAGAAGCAACCCGCGGACCAACGGTGGCGATGCGTTAGTATTCGTCTTACTCGCGGTTAAATACGTCCCCACGAATCCGCCCAACGAGTTCCCCGCGACGAACGCCCCGCCTTCCGCTTTGACTATTTGACTCAAAAAATACTCAGCCTGGTCGCGCCACGTGTCCACGGAGTACCTGAACCCGGGTGGAGCCGCGGTCTCGGTGTCTAAATAGTCTGGCGGTGAGTAGTTGCTTGAGTTATCATCAGCGCCGTCGTCATCTCTACACGGCCAAGATTTTCCCTGTCCGCAAAAATCGAGAGCCCACACGCACGTCGTTCCATCGCTCGACAAGTTATCAAGCTGGTGTTCGTAGTGAAAGGACCCTACGCCGAACCCGTGAAGGAACACTAGGTGTCGTTTCGCGGTTGACGGATCCGCACCACCGCGCTCGAAGTGCACTCTGTGGCCGCGCCACTTGTACCATCCGTCGCGCACACGGTGTGTGGTGTTGCTGGCCTTAGTTGAGGTCGATGTCGATGGGACGTTCGACGACGCGGACGCGCGGGATGAGCAAACGCCTCTGCTGCCGGGTACACCAGCGGAGCGAGACATGTGCGGTCGGGGCGCCGAGCAGGCGCCGACGCCAAAGCCGTGCGCGACGCACGACATCCGATCACGGCCGCGAGGTGTCGAGCGCAAAGAAAGTGATAAGATGACGATTCGAGGCAAATATTTCTAAATACAAATGCTCGCCGACATGAACCCCTCGTCGTTCCTCTCTTCTCTAACCGAATTGCGACCGTTAACGTGACCGTTACGTTGTCCGTGAGTAACAGACCGTTCGTGACCACGTGCAACCGTATTGATCCATTTCCGGTACACCACGTCTATATGCCTGGCTCGGTTACACGCGCCGCGAACACTTTGCAGCAGACACACGTCGGACGCGGCGCCTGCTATTTTCGCCGCGAACGATCGAACGATAACCGCGTTGCACGTGTTCACTGAGCCGTATGGACCGTACGTCTTTTGCCATGAGGCTCGTTCCGTCCACCGGTCGAGGTACCGGTCAATGGCTTGCGCTTGAAAGGCTTGAAACCCGTCAGTTCCACCGTGAATATCCGCCAAGCCGCTTTCGAGCAAGCTCTTCGCCACCGCGACTGCGCCTCCTAAAGTAAAGTCGCTCGGGTCGGGAGTACCGCCGGGGGCGAGGAACCCTCCGTGGCTTTTTTCTTCGCACTGTTCTAGCAATTTAGAGGTCGTGACGATTGCATCCCGCATCGCATCTCGGCATAATTGTTTAATCGACTCCTCGTCACTCTCGCCCGACAATATCCGCTCCGCCTCTTCTGTTCCGAGAGTTTTCTTCAGCATGAACGCCAAAATCTTCCCGCCCCTCGTTTCTTTAGTCCCCACCATCCTCGGCGCGAGTCCCCCGAAGATCATGGACTCGGCTAATTTAGTGATTTCCTGTTCAGCGATCGTGGCTCTTGACACGCTCGCCTTGGCGACCCTAGCGCTCGCCGCGATCGCGTTCGCACGGCACTCATTGCTACCCCCAATCCACTTAGTACAATCTTCAGTAGACCCTCCCGGGGTTCCTTGCATAGCCGGCGCGTCCGCGGGCGGGAACGCCTTCTTGTACCACTCCGTCGGACCGGAGACGTAATCAATCCTGGTAAGTTCCCAGGTAACGCCTGCTTCAGCTAGTAGCAAACCTAGCCTAGAACTGTAAGGGCAATAAGGCACTAGCGGTGATAATTGTGATGTGTTGTCCAGCCCATTAACGTCTCCGTAACTCGCCCGCGCGCAGCCGCAACTTAACCGGGGCGAGTTATTTGTCGGAGGAGAGGAGGGTTCGGCGTCTTGCGTGAGTACTTGTTGTTCTGGGTCTACTGCTGAGTCACTCATCTCAACCGTGACATATTGCAGAGCGGCTCCGCAAACACTCTCTTCCACGTCATCGAACCTTTCCCAATTGATCACAGGTGACCCGTTTTTACCCACCGAAATCACATCTGCAAAAGCGCCTCCAAAAACCAAGTCACCGCCGCCGTAAGTAGCGGTGGCGCACACGTCGCCTTTAAACACGTCGTCGTACGCGCGGAGGGTGGCGTGGAGTAACATGGTCTCTGATGGTTGTTGTGTGGAGTCATACCTCGTCGTAGTTTCTTTCTTCTCAAAGCTGTTCGCCAACGCACCTGATTCCAATAATTCTAGTAACGGACTACTCTCATCAATCACATGCACCACCGTGAACACTCCGGAAATGGTGCTCGGCTTGCCCACGGACAGATCAGTTCGTTTGGAATACACCTCGCCTTCCTCTGTTCGGTGTCGTCTTAATAATGTCAAAGTGATAGAGTCGGGAAAAAGTTTATTGCACCGTAAATTGCCCACTCGGAGTTGTACGGTTGGGACTCCGTCGCGGCACCGGACGACTCCGTTGGATGAAAAAACTATATCTGCTTTAGGCGACTGGAACTTCGCCACGATCGCTGATAATACGAGTAAATTAACCGCTACGCCTATGAGCTGCTGAAGTACGGCGATGAGGTAGCCTATTGAAGTTACTGGGACGATTGAGCCAGCAGACATCGTGACTACGTGCGCCGCGCCGAACCGCAACGCGAGTTCGATTTGAGGAATTGTTTCTTGCCCGGCCAACAACTCGAGCTCCTCATTTGCGTTCACCAGGTCCAACGGCGATGCTATAACAGAACAGAAGCATATCGCTATGCCATACACAAACGACGCTAACACGAGACACCTTAGCCAGCTCCCTTCCAGGACTAGGAAATAGATGTACGTGCTTGACGGCCGGCCGGACGCGCGCGAGGACAGGGCGCCTGAAGTTTGCGGTGCATAACGCGTTTCACTCGATTTCACATCACCACTGGAGGTCCTCTCCACCAGGTGTTTGTGCGACCGCGCTCGTTTCGCGGACGCGAGCAACTCTCCAATCTTCTTAGTTCTCGAGGCAGGCGCGGTGGGGGGAGCCATCGCGCTTGACATCGTGGGAAACAGAGGGCGTCATAGGTGTGAAGCGCAGGAAACAACAACTGAATGAAAAGAAAGTGAAAAGCAAAAGCAAAAACGCAACTCCAAAGTCGTCCGCCCGACCGCGAGCGAGCTGAAAATCAATCCTCTAGTAGCTACTAGGCAGTTTTCAAAATCGCAAAAAAATCCTCTTGTCCCTCATTTTAACTTAAGGTTTTTGAGTTCTGCTCGAGATTCCAGGTGTGCTGACGAAGAGGAAAATAACGACCGACTTAACCATGCCAACGCGAGGTCAGACGTCACAACCGCGAGAGATCGCCCGACCGCACGTCGAGCCCTTTCCGCGAATTCAACCATGGGTTGCTGCGGCCCCAAGGAGTACGTTTTAGATCCCGCGCGTGTGTCCCTTTTGTTTCTGATCACAGCGTTCGAAGCGCACCCTCGCATTGAGGACATTGTTGGGCCCAACCACCTGGCCGCCAGCGAGAATTGGGCAACAACGGATTGGGCGCTACGCGTACGGGCAAGCAGTCTGCGCGATCGGTCCGCGTTTCGAGCCAGGGTCGATAACGACATCGTTGACGTGATCACGAAACCCAACGCGAGACGCGTGAAGAGCCACACCTCAACCCACCCCTCGACGCGTTCAACAACCGACCCGCCAGAATCGAATTAGCGGGTGTCGTTCAGGGTGATGCGCTGTTCGACGGATTGATTTTGAGTTTTTTTGCTCAGTTTTTTGTGATTCTCGCAATTCTTTCACTCCAACTAACCTTACCTACCCCAACCTAACCCATCCCCCCAACCCACAGTGACACACCCTGGTCCTACGAGAAGATGAACAAGAACCGCAAGTGCACGGACATTTTGTTCTTACTGGCGTATTTGGCGTTCATGGTCGGCATGGCCGTCGTGGGCATTCTCGGCTTCAGCAAAGGTGACCCCGCCGCCCTCCTCTTCGGCACCGACTACGAAAACGACCTGTGCACCGACGACTACCCCACCAGGTACTTCCCCAACCCGTACGAGCTGTACACCGCGTCGCGAGCAACGCACACGTACGGGTTCAAGGATGTGAAGAGCATGTGCCTCAAGGATTGCCCCTCGCCCGTGGGCACCGACGCCGAACCGTTGAACTGGGTGTGCAACTACCCCGACTCGTCCGACGGCCGCGGCATGACCGGCATGACCAGAGCGGCTTGGGCCGCTGCGAACTACGACTACTTCGACAACCTTAGCGATGCGCTGAAGACGGACTCGTACAACAACAAAGGACCCTGCTACCCCGTGTTGTTGCACACTGTCAACACGTACGAAACGTGTACATTTTACGGCGAGCAAGACGACAACGCGCAAGTTAAGCTCAACACCGTTCTCGCTAACGCTGGAATCGTCCCGGGGTTGGAGCACAACCTGGCTAATATCATATCCGCACTGTCCACGTTTGTTTCCGAGCAAATCGCGGGCCCCGCCGCCATTATGTCTCGCTACATCGACGACTTTTCCCAAGCCTGGGTGGTGTGCCTGGTGATGGGCTTCATCGCCCCCTTCGTGCTTTCGTTCGTGTGGATGGGAGTACTCAGGTACTTCACCGGCTTGTTCGCCTACCTCATCATCATTATGACTAATGTTGGTGCGATTGGAGTTACCCTCTACCTGTACATGAAAGCTGGCGTGATCGGTTCGGACAAAATCACCGCCTACGCCGGAGACGCCGCCGCGGACAGCGCCACGAACTATGTCGACCCCTCCGAGGACAACCAGGAAGTGTTGCTGTACTGCGCTTATTTCAGCACCGTGCTTGCGGTGTTACTGCTGATCTTCACCCTGATCATGTTGAAAAGAGTCGCTATCGCGGTTGCGGTGATCAAAGTCGCCACGCAAGCCATCACCGCCGCGCCTTCGGTGATTTTCTTCCCCATCGGCCCCGTGCTCCTCGCCTTCGGGTTCGGCGCGTACTGGGTCGCCGCGGCGGTGTACATTTACAGTTCGGGTAACAACGTGGAACGAGAGTGCGACATCGGCGACGACTTTGCCTTACTGCCCCCTACGCTGTACTGCGCTGCCCCGGCCGACCCGGAAAACTGCCACTGCGGCTACGAAACCGAGATGGACGAAAACATGCAGTACATGTTGATGTACCACCTGTTCGGCTTGCTGTGGACGACTCAGTTCCTGCAGGCCATCACGTACCTCACGTTAGCCTCAGTGTTCGCTACGTTCTACTTTGGCGGCGGAAGCTACGGCAACTCGCTCAGCGGCTGGATCAACACCCCGGCGTTGCAGTCGTTCCGCAAGATGACCTGGTTCCACAGCGGCTCCGCGGCGTTCGGTTCCTTCCTCGTCGCCCTGCTTCAATTCATCCGAATCATCGTCGCGTACATGGTGCACCAGATGAAAAAAGCAGGCAAGGACAACATCTTTATTAAATACGCCGCTTGCATCGTGCAGTACTGCTTGTGGTACCTGCAGAAGATCATCGAGTGGATCAACCGGAACACTTACATCATGATTGCGATCGAGGGTAAATCATTCTGCTGGTCCGCCTGGGAAGCCATCTCGCTGATTTTCAACAACATCCTCACTGTCGGTGCGGTGAACGTCATCGGTGACATTTTGCTGTTCCTCGGCAAGTTCTCCGTTGCCGCGTGTGCCGGTCTGCTCGCGTTCCTCATGCTCGACTCTGACACGTACACCACTGGCGAAAGCAAGGTCAGCTCGCCGTTGCTCGTCGTGATCTTCTGCGTGCTGTTCGGCTTTGTTATCGCGTCCCTCTTCATGTCCGTCGTGGAGATGGCCATCGACACCACCCTCCTGTCCTTCTGCAAGGACTGCAAGATCCACGGCGGCAAGCCCAAGTTCGCGCCGCCGTTGTTGGAGTCCGTGTTGGGCAAAGCCAAGGACAAGAACGCCAAGCCGGATGACGCCGCTTAAGAGGTGGAAAAGTGACTATCATTCAACTCTCTTTTTGGGTCATGACTAAATGCACCTATAGAAAGAATTGAATGTTCCGCTTTGTTTATAGTATAGCCACCTATACACCAACCACCCTACCTACACCAGTCGCCGCAAACCCAACCCGCGAGAGCGTCTGTCACTTTGAAATACTATACATATCTTTATGAGAAGAAGGAGACGTCCACTCGAAGATTCTCCAAATGCACTCCTATTTCCTCAGAGCCAGAGAGCCAGCCAGACAGACCCCAGCAACAAAATCCTCTCTCAATCCACTTTTTGGAGATTGCCAAAGTCAACCGAAGCCCGACGACGGCAACCTTATAAGCAGGCAGTCTCTTTTTTTCGCAAAAAGAAATTATATGGCGAATTAACCCATATATTAACTCAAGCTTTTCCTAGGGTCATCGTCAGCTTGTTTCCCTGCGGAGTCAGGGATTGCCATCGATCTCTCTCCGTCGGCGGTTGTCTCCCCCCCCCACTCCTCTCGGCGCGGTCTAGAGATGGTCGCACGCGTTGCGAAGCTCGCCGTGGGCTGTGCGCGCGCTGGGGCGAAAGCGGTGCAAGGCGTGTCGGGTGCTGGCGCGCATGGCACAAAGGGATTCGCCGCGCAGGCCAAGCCTTTGGTGGTGAAGCCGAGTTTGCCCGGTGCGGCTCCCAACGCCGCCCCCGCGGCGTGCGTCAGCGCCCCCCTAAAACCCGGATGGCAATACGCCACCACCGCATGGGGCACCGGGGCTGGGGCGTTGAGCGCTTTGACCGGCTTGGGCGGCGCCGTGGTGTTCATACCCGCGTGCTCCCGGCTGGGGATGACGGCGAAAAAGATTGTGGGAACCACGGTGGTGGCGGTAACCTGCGCAACGACCGCGGGGTCGTACGCGTACACGCAGAACAACGTGACTGACATCCCCGCGGCGTTCGCGATTGGCGCGGTCGGTGCGTGCACCACGCCGATTGGCCAGCGGCTAGCGCGGAACGTGTCAGGGAAGACGTTGAGACGGTGGTGCGGAGGCGCGTTACTCGCATGCGCCCCGACTGCCTTCATGAAAAAGAAAAAGGATGGTGACGACCACGACGTGGAGACCACGAACGATGGGGACCATTTAGGTGGGGCGGTTTCTGAGCTAAGGCCTGGGGGGGCTGCGGCGCTTGCATTAGCCGGCAAAGCAGATGAGCTCGTCGCGCGGGGGGGAATATTGGAGTACCTGAGGCGGGGTAGTGATGGGAAATACGAGGAACCTATCGTGGCGTCAAAGGTTGAAGAGATTGCGGAGACTAAAACCAAAAGGGGTTGGTTCGGGCGAGGGCAGAACACAGCAGCTAGTGGCGATGCATCGTCCTCCACCACTGCACACTCTCCTGACGAGTCATCGTCCTCGTCCAGTGGGCAATTAGTCGAAGAAATTGGCCGCGGCGAGAGCGGCAGCGCGTGGATTAATTTCTGCCAGCAGTTCGAAGACCGCGTGGAGAAAGCGGGGGGGGTTGCGGAGGCGCTGTGGGTCGAGAGGGAGCATCTATTACTTGGTGTAGCAGTGGGTCTATTACAGGGTACAGTAGGAGTCGGAGGCGGCGTTCTAGTCACGACATATATGAGCATTATGAGCGACATGGAGGTGCACCGGATTTGCGCCACGGCGTTATGCGCGACGTTGGTGACGAACACCGCGGTGTGTTCGCACCACTTCATGCACGGTAATGTTCGGTTACGGGTTGCGGCTGTTTTAGGAGTCAGCGCCATGGCCGCCTCATACGCCACCGCAAAGAACGTATCGCTGGCGGTTCCAGAACCGGTGATTCGCGCGTTCATCGCCGCGGCACTCGTCGCGTCCGGGGTTTCCATGTTCAAGTGATTGAATGAATTGTATTGAGTATCGGTAGGGGTATTGCTCTATCGTAAGGGATTGGTTGTCGAGTCGGTCACATTGATCGACGAGTTGATGGCGGTGAAGGGGATTGAAAGGGGTATCGAGTATGCGAAATCGCAAAGAACTTGTTAAACGAAATACCTTCGCCGTTACAATCGGATTGTTTTCTTCCCGACTATTTACCCACTCACCCGTTCCCGTCTCAATATCCTCATCTCATATCCCTACACCCTATACCCAAATGGACGGTGTCAAACCGTCTCTTCTCTCGTACCCATACACGTCACGCATAGTGTCCCTACCCCCCAAACTAAAGTCCCGCCCCGTCTCAATACCCACCGACGCGTCGTCGCTTGATGGCCAAAACGGTCATCCCCTCAACGCTCACATCCTCTAGACGCACATTCACTTCCCGCGCCTCACCTCACCCGCCCCCCTTCCCGTCCACACCAGGTGCACCGCGAGCGGGTGCTTTTCGTGCGCGAAGAACCCCCCTTTGTTCCGTCTGTCCGCTTGCTTGAAATCGCGAACCACTTTGTCCAGAAACCCGTAAACCTCCTCGACTTGTTCCGACGAATACCCGCTGACTAAATGTAACGACGGCAACTTTTCCCACTCGCACGCAAAGTTTCGCGACATGGTCCACCCGATCGCGCTAGCGGCCATTAGCGATGGGGCGTACCCCATACCGTCCCGCGCGACCGTAACCGCCTCCAACACGTAATCCACGATTTCCGAAGTCTGTTGCACCCGCATGGTTTTCTCGTCGTCGGTTTCAGCTGAGTACTCACTGGTTTTATCCTTCAAAACAGACCCCATCGCTCCCAAATTAACATCTTCGTTCCAGCTCCTGACGAACCGTTTCGCCGAGCCGTTCTTTTTAATGTCATCACACGCGGCTGACAGGTACGCGGACGCAAAGGATGAACTGGTGGGGTGGTACAGGTCGTACTCTAGTTCACGAAGTAACGCCCTCTCCGCCAACAGCAACTGCGAACGCGAAAACGTAGACACTTCAGCAGCGTTGGAAAACTCACCAGCCGGGGGGGCGCAAACCTCCACCACCTTCGCGGCGACGAACACGCACGTGATGCCTAGACGTTTCAGCTTGTTACACAGCGGTTGGGTGTGCGCTTCGTTGATGTATAGCGCGTTCTGGGGGGGTAGGGCTCCTAGCGGTAACGCAGGAACGGGCTCGCTCCCCGCGCCGTTGCGAGCGAGGAAGTTTTCAGGACCTGTCGAGGAAAGTTTTGAATGGTGAATGAGAGACGCCGCGGCGACGAGCAAACAGAAGGAAGAGGAAGAAGGTTAGTCATGGCTGTTCGGGGACGAAAAGACACGTTTCGCACAGAGTGCCTACTCTACTCAAAAGTAATACCAAAGAAAAGAAACAGAAAGGAACGTCTCCGACGCCGATCTCATCTTTCAAACGCGAAGAGATATTCAAAAGCATTTTTGGATGCAAAAACTTTCCGCGCCGCGCACCTCTTCGCAGCAAAAATGTGTCCAGGAACCGCAGCGCGAGGTGGAAGGTTTCGTCCGCCAGCTCGAGCATGCCGTGCTGGCACGACACCCAGTCGACTAAGTCCTGGCGCATAACAGCGCTGTGGGTGGAGAGAGGTGAGACAGGGAAGGAAAGGTTAGCTTTTTTGTTTCTTTTACTTTTTGCGGGAGATTTTCGATTTTTTTAAGTCTGCCAATGGTCTTGCCAATGGTGGGCAGGGGCCTTTGGAGGTGTGGTCGACGTGTGTCGATCGGGCTTGATCGGTTCGCGGCTGCGGGTGCGAGGGGGGCGTGTGTTGTGTCCCTTCCGACGGAAAGGGGCACGAAAACGCGGTCACGGCGGTGTCCTACGACGCGCGTGAAGAAGAGACGCGGCTCTGAAAAAGCTCAACCGCAGTAGTCGCGCGTACCTGAACAAGTGCCCGTTTTCCACGTAAGGGGACAAGGCGTGTCGCAGCTCGTTGATGCGTCGTCCGCCCTGTTTCGAGAACGGATACACATCTTCCGCGGCACCCACCTCTTTCGTTGAGGCGAGAACAAAGCCTGGGGGGGATGCGATGTGGTCATTTGTCAGTACGCTGGCGCCAAAGTCGCGCGCGCGGGCGGTTCAAAATCGGGTTGGAGTTTGAACTCTTGCCGCCGGTTGGGTGGGATTGGCAAAAAACCGTGCTTGGGTACTGTCGTCTTCGAGGCATGGGAGGCATCCTAAACGCACCTCGTTCCGCGACAAGGCGTTCATCACACGTAAGGTTCACCACGGGTGTTTGCCGAGGCTCTACGTCGCCTGTAGGGTGGTCGTGAGGGAGGAGAGGGTCAGGTTCCGAGAGTGTGTTGGGGTGAAATCGAGCACGCAAAGCGCTTGCCAAAGCGAGTCGAAAAGCGGACAGGAGGTGGGTCGTACTCTTGCGTGTTCGCGCGCGTGTGACGCGCTTTTGCGCCGCCGGCGGCTCATCATCCTGGATCTCGATCACATCCAGCGCCTTGCGCTTCTTCTTCCCCGTGTCTTCCCTCGCCGCGCGTTCGAACCGCTCCTCCAAGCGCGTCGGCTCGGTGGGTTGCTCTGTCTCATCGTCCACGACCAACGCCGCGCGCGTCCGTCCGACGTTCGCCACCGGTTTCTTCCGCGATGACCGTGTGTTTCCAGCAACGGTGGGTTCCGCCGCATTTGCAGTTGAAGGACCTGCGCTCGGGATTTTCCGTGGCAGCTTCGTCGCGGTCTTCACCTCGCCGTTCGTGGTGTCCTTCAAAGCCTTCTTCGCGTTGGTTGTTTTCGCATCCTTCGCGTTCGGCCGACTCCGCGTGGTTGCCATCGTTGCCGTCGTTCGCCCTGTAACGCACACAACCACACACGTCAAACCACGCGTGCCTATAAACTAACGTCGACCTAACCTCGACGAATGTATCACCCAACCAACTCGCACACCAGCGAGTCGCCCGCTTCGCGTGCCGCGCGGAGTGATGGCCGCGCTCGTGGTCGCGAACTCAAACAGTGTTTGTTTGAACTCAAATTCACTTTTTTGAAGAACATGAAAAAGCTCCCCAAGTCGTCGGTTTTCCTCATAGTCTCGCCAGTCCGATGTTTCCGCAAACTAATGGCCCATATGTATACGGTGGCTTTCTTGGGGTTATTGACGAGTTAAACTGAACTAAAACATGCGTTTATTTTAACGGTTTTGAGCATCCAAGAAAAAAAGCGTGCTCGAGATCCTTCGAGGTTCGAGCAAAACAACACGAAATATTCGTCCGTCGAGAGCCCGACGAGGTGGTGCGCCTCGTCCCCCGGTCACTCGGCGCGCGCGCGAGGGAGGCGCGCGGGTGAGGGGGACGACGGGTACTGCGTGGACGTGCCCGCGGAGTGCGTGCGTTGGGCGGACGCAAACCGTTCGCGGGTGCGCCACGACGCGATGGAAACCCCGGAGGGAAACGATGAGGGTGTGGGCAACGCGTTCCCAAACACGCACTTACCCACCCCCGTGGTTCCCACCTCCGACCTGGGTTCGTGGCGCTCCCAATTCCACCCCGGGTACGCGCATGGAGAGCTACATGAGTCGGCGAGTACATCCATGAGCGCTAACGGGTACACACCAAACGCATCTACGGTGATGGGTCCGCCCGCGCCTCGACGTCCAGATCCGACGAAAGCCCACTCGCGGGAAGACGGACGCGGGGAGTTGGTCTGTGCTCCTAAGCTCGAGCCTGTATCCGAAGATGTTCCTGAAGGTGCTGATGCTGTGCACGCCACCGACCAACCCTGCACAACCCGCTACGAAACCTCCGTGTTGAACGCGGAGGCGTGGGCGAACGCGCTGCTTGAAGCGTCGCGATCGCAGACGAAGAAAAAGGACAGAGGGAAGAAAAGAAGAAAACGAGACGGGGACGGCGGTACGGGTAAACAGTCTGGCACTTCCAAAAACCCAAACACAGCTGTACACGACACAGCTGTGTCTCCAAAACTATGCATCACGCGTGAATTAGCACGACGTGCACTCGGTACTTCGAAAATTCTAGAAGCGCTAGTGAGGCGAAGCATGGGCGGTAATTGTGAAGCGTCAGAAAACAAACCTTCAGAGTACGAGTTGAGTCTGGGCGCGTCTATGGAAACGCAGTCTGAAAAAGAGTCACTGGCACCGATGGATACAGATACGAGTGAGCAAACGATTGAGCCAGTGACGCCTCTAGAGCTCACGATCGGGTACCAGGGCGATTTCCTAACCGTCCCGATTGAAACGGTGAACACTAAATGGACCGGCGCACCGTTCGAACCGGTGGGCCAAAAAAAAGATGTCACCTGCGTTTGTCTCGCGCCGACAGGTCAGACGCGAGCGGCTACCGAAACAGTACGCGAAATCGCCGCGTGTTATGCCGCGATGCGTCTCGGAATACACGAAACGTGCGTAGACAGTGTGGATCAATGTGTAGACCGTGGTATGGGTATTTACCCTGGAAGCGCGTTTGAGTATATATACGAGTACGACGGCGACGGGGAACCGTTTCACGGAATCACAAAATCCTCCCTGGATCACTCGTTGGGGAAAGTCGCCGATGAATTTATTCGGTTAGCATCCGATGGACCGTGCTCTTTGATGGTTTACGTCATAGGCGGTGCGCTGGTCTCTGACCCTTGGACGGTCACGACGTACTGTACCGTGGTGTGCAACGAATTGATCAACACGAAGGTTGACGGACTCGTTTGTGCCGGCAAAAAAATAGACACGAGTTCCGGGAAGATTGATTTCTTATTTGTTCCTCGCTCCGACGCGGGGTGTAAAAATATAACGCCCCAGAAAGTTCGAGAGATCGCGGTTGCGTCGTACCGAAGGGCGACGAGAGTGAGACGAGCTGAGTTGGTTGTGGACTCTTTGAACGTACCGAAGCAGATGGAAGAAACCGAGTTTCAAGACTTTAAGCGCTGCTCGGTTTTGGCTCGAAACGTTTCAAACGTTTCACGCAAAGACCCGCGGCTGGCGAGTTTCGATCCGTTAGTGGTGTTGGCGAAGGAGAGCGAGGGTAACGATACGGCGTCCTCCAGTGATGCTGATACACAACACGAATGCGGCACGCATTGCGCGTACGCCACGTCGACCGTGGGTGCGGTGACTTGGGTTGTCGCTACTTGGACGGATACACACGGCGAGGCTCTCGAAACCGACGCCCGGGCTTTTACTTTTAAGATAAACAAGGCCGGGAACGCAGACGTTACTTTGAGAGATAAGAAAATCGCGAGTTGGCTCATGGACCGATCCGTGGAATTTGCCAAAGGCTTAGCGGTAAGCGCGGGAGACGCGGCGAGTGACGCGGCGCGAGAATGGGAACAGCAAAGAGCGCCTCAAACTGAGCAGTCTCTTCGCGCCGCACGTCGTGCCAGTGTGTTCTTCCCCACCCAAGCTAAAGCCACGCCGTCTACACAGTCACAAACCAGTTACCCGGTTTCGAGGTACGCTCGCGTCGCAATTTGCCGCGTCGGCAAACAGGGAGCGTGGATCGACTTTAGTTTGGAACGGCAAGCGCAGGCGTTGGTTGCCGGCGACAGTGGCTACGAAAATCATGAATGTCACGACTGGACCGTAGTGCTGTGCGAACTTGCTGATGCACGTTTAGGGTTGACTTCCTTGCGTGTGCGTAATATCGTCACGTCACAAAAAGAAGAGTCCGAGGAAGTTAAAATAAAGTTTGCCAAAATTGTGGGTTTCCTTGAAAACGTAAACGCTTTTTTTGCGAATTCCGCCGCCGCAAACGCGGTTGGGGTTCGTATGAGTAATCAGTCAGGAGAGATTGGGCCTGACAACGTACTCATCCCTCCGCACGTGCGAACATGCGTAACCTTCGCACAAACGTTGAGGGAACTGGAAACCATCGCCGCTAGGGGAGGTGATGAGACATAGGGGGGTTATGAGAGTGTCAAGAATTTTCCAAGGAAGACTCAAATAAATCACCGCTACTCAATCTACATCTACTCCAAGCCGCTTGCCGCGTCCTGCGCGTTCTGTTTCGCGTCCCGTTGGTACCTGTCCATAGCCGCTTCATATCGTAACAGCTCTGCCGCCTCTTCAGCTTCCTCCGCGGCTAATTCTTCCGCAGTAGCCGGGGGTTCGTATTTCATCATCGAGCTCTCTTTATAGAACCCAGCGCCTCCAATATCATAAAAATCCTTCCCATCGACACCATATTCCGGCGCATCAATGGTGTTCAACGCGCCTAGGGATATAAAAACCGCAACGCCACAGGCGAATAACGTTTTACGCAGCCGCTCAACAATCGGCCGCACGACGTATGTTCCGAGAAGCCGGTCCCTGGCGAGCATTTCCGGGTCCTTGACGTACACCTGGCCGTCGTACCAGCCAGTTTCTTCGTACTCCACCGTGGCGCTTAGCAATCGATCTCGGACGTAGCTCCAGTTGTTGTAGATCAGCAACGCGAACACGGCGACGGCGGTGAAGGAACCGGTGCAAGCGCATATAATGGCCTCTACAGGTTGTGTTTGTGGGTCATAGCTCACTGACGCGATGGGGTACGCCAGCGTGAAGTAGAAGAACGCGCCTAGGGTGGTGAGCCGTCCGGCGTACCCGGGCAGATCCTTCCCTCCCCATCCCAGCAACAGCGAGTCTTGAATCTCCTGCAGTTGCGAACTCGGTCGTTGGTCTTTGGGTACGGGGCACCGCTGGTCCGCGTCTAGTTCGTCCAACAGAGACCCAGTGTCGTCGTTTGAAGCGTGTAGTCTGTGGACTCTGTGGCGCGAAGCGCTGTCCCGGAAGTGCGAAGACGTGATGGCACCTGAACATCCAGCACCGGCTCGTCGTACAAAGCCTCGTGCGTTGCGATCGGCGCGCGCGGTGACCACTGGCGCGCGCACAGCTGTGGCTCTTCGAGTCGACGCAGACGCGGACGTGCCGGGCACCAACGCCGGCGCGACCGCGGCGACGCGTGCTATGGCGGACATCACTCCGTCGCGTCCCGGAAAGTGAGCACGCCTGGTGCCGCTTGGTGAAAGAGACCCGGTGACGTGTCGGATTGACTGGCGAAGGACGAGGAGAGTGTAGGGTGAAGAGGGGTTTGCATGCATCAGTGCTTCATTTGTGAGATGAAGCCCGCGAGAAAGCCGTCAAGGCACTGCTGTCGGCGCATTTCATCGTCGGCTCGTCTCTCCAGGATGGGCCCTTACAAGGAGCTCGCGAACGCGGAGTCGTTACACAGCCACCGGAACAAAACCAAGAAGCTTACTGTGGACCGAGCCAAGGCGGTTCAAAACCAGCAAGCGCGGTTCGCGGATGCTGGGGAGACGAGTGAGCAGAGGTACGCGAGAATTAAAAAAGAAGAAAAAGCGAAGGCTGCGAAAGCGTTCCTGGCGAACACGGATTACTCGCACTACGAGGAACACGCGGTTGCGGTGAAGGATGAAGGACAGAAGGAAACGCCCGAAACGTAGTATAATGGGAAGCCGGTGTAGTAGTAGTAGTGTGGATAGTATGGATAGTAGAGAGTTTCTCGGTGTGTAACTAATAGATGGATTATATCAAAACCGTTCCGCCCTAAACGTCAACGTTAAATGAATTTCACCATGCTTCACGCCTGACAATGTATAGCTCCCGGTCGAGGTCCCGCTCCGAACCACGGTGTGCAAAGGAACTGTAGCGACACCCATGAACCGGTCCCCGACCCCCAACCCCAACTCCGCGCCGTACGACTTTTGGCTCGAGGCGTTTTTGGACGTCACGCCATTCTCGGCGTATTTGTTTCTTTTTGAAGAGCTTGGACTTTTTGTCAACTTGTTTCCGGGACTCGACACCGCGTCCACTACTTTGGAGAGCGAATCCATCGGCTTTTTTATCGACAAGCTCTTCGCCAGTCGTATAGTGTTCGTAGCCCGCCCGGGGTGCACCACTTCCAACACTAATTCGTCAAGCGCGGTGATGCCGAAAAAGTCGAAACCCTCGCGCCACGCGGGGTTGGCGCCTCTTCCTGTTGAGCTCTCCGCGCTTTGCCCCCCCACTCTCAAAATAACCTTAGGCGTCACCTTCGACCCTGACATCTTGCCCCACCGCGACCGGGGTTTGTACAGCTCAACGCCATGCGAAACATACACGGTTAACGCGCCGACCAACGACCCGGTTGATTGAGGTGGAGGAGTCAAGGAACGAGGAACGCCACCAGAGTCTTGCTCGTCGCCTGAGTCGCGGTCAACGCCAGAACTCCTTCCTGAATTCGAACCCATCCCAACACCACTCAAGCTCTTCCCCGCTGACTGCTTCACCGCGTCGTACACCCGCCACGTGAGTTCAATCTCTATTTCAGGAGGGTTGGTGTTTCGCTTGCTTTTAGAGCCGAACGCGCTGGCTCGTGAACTAAAAGAGCCTCTCTTTGGAGAAGCGGGCGGCGTGACGTTATCAATCGATATCCTCCGCTCCAGTTCCTTTTCCCTTTTCTCGTCCCCCGGACACCCTTCCAGCTTCAGCCACAAACGTTTCGTCGTGCCTGGTTTACAAACCTCCGAGAAGTCAACCAGCGCGGCGCCTAATAAGTCGTTACTCTTCTGAACGGACTCAGCGACGATACATGCCTCGACGTCAGACACGACCCGGTTGGGGTTGAATGCCGCGAGGTTCTTTTTCGTGTCGAGCGCTAAGTTTTTGGAGGACGCCTTCTTTTTCTTTTGCGCAGCCTTTTTCGCCTTCCTTTCTGCTTTAAGTTTCTCTTCCTCCGTTTCTTCTCTGGGTAACACGGGGGGCTCTAACAGACCTCTCTGTAGTATATCGAGCTCCCGGGCTTGTTTCAGTCTACCCGATAAACTAGTGCCTTTCAGTTTGGACCCTGAAGGTGAGTTTTTTTGATCACTTTTTAAACCCTCGCGGCCGTCCAGACTAGTTCGGGTAAGACTACTTTTCTTTTTAGTATCACCTTTACCCTTACCCTTGCTTTTCGCCCAGGGAATTGCCGTGGCTCGGAACATATACCGCTCCGTGGCCTCTAAACTCCGTAAATGCAACCCCTTCACCGGGTTGATTTTCTCCCTCACTTTCTCCGGGGCCACGACTTTCGCGAATTTCTTCTTCCCGTCCGAGTCAAACACGCCGATGAATAACTCCTTCGCGTCTTTCGCATCCGCCACGACGTAGGTGAAGGACTCGTACCAGTGTGGGGTGAGAGTTCGCTGTTTCACGGAGGTTTTCTTCGCGCGCGTGTCGTACCGCCCTTCGCCGGCCAATGATAACACCACATAAGGGTCTGAGGTCCCAAAGCAATCCGCGGCGTCTAAATTTCTTGCGCCAATTATAGAAATCTCCAACCCGTGCCGCTCCGTGCCACTTGTAGTCGACGTCAACACCTTCACAGCGGGGTGGTCAAAGTCCAATATTGGCACATGCACCGCGGTCGGGTAGCACATTACTTTTCGTAAGACCGGGCCTAGTGCGTAGGCTTTTACAACTCGTAACGGGGGTAAACTCAGAATATCAATGTGGGGGAGTAACGGTACCTTTAAGTCGAGTCGGCCGTCGACGATAGTTTCTCCGAAAAACGAAACGCTCACGCCGGCGACGACTGGCGCTCTTGGTACCAAGGGTTTCAACCTCACTCTAATCACCGCCAGCATCTGCCCCTCCCCCGCCGTTATTTTACACTTCGCCAGTGGTACGCCTTTCAGCCCGATTTCGCACCCCGCGTACCCATCCCCCGCCACCTTGACGCTCCACTCCACGACAATCTCATCCGCGTCGTCCTTGCGCACGCGAACGCCTTCCATCTGCGGAGGCAGCTGGCCTAATTCTAAAATGCCTCGAATGTTCAGTAGGTTGGAAGTGGAAAGACCTAACAGGTTGCTCAACCTCGTGGTACCTGCCTTGCGCGCCGCGTACGCAGCATTAGCCTTCAAGTGATCCGCAAGCACGCCTCCATTTAATAAACTCAATTCTTTGTGTATCGCTTTCTCGGCGTACGGCCAAACCGTCAACAAAATTTCGTTCATAAACGCCACGCGGCAAAAGTCGGGGTACACGGCCCATAGGGGGACGCCGTTGGAAACGTCCATTCGAGTAGGCGTGTGTCTGGCTAATACCTTTAAATCGGCATCGTTGATCGAGGATAAACTTCCATCATCGGTCAAAAGTTTATTTCGTAACGCTTCAAACGTCCTGTTCCCCTTTGAAATCCCCAACGCCTTCGCTATTTGCCGCTGGAAGGACGTCATCTTTTTATGTTTTTGAATTTCTTTTTCGTGCGACGTGAGAGCGCAAGATTTGCACCCGGAAAAATCCCCAACCCCAACCTCCTCCTCCACGGGCTCGTATTTCAAAATTAACTCAACCGTGCCTCGCGGTTTCTTCGCCGCCGCGCCGTCCAACTCAGCGGGGGATTTTAACGGGTACACGCCGACGACCTCTTCTCGTATCGGCAGGCCGGCGAGGGGTAACACTACTGTTCCCATGAGATCATGCGCCGAGTACCCTCCATCATCATCATACACTCTACACCAAACGCACTGCAGCTCCGTGGACATAACAGGCAACGTGAAGTGCTCGTCGAACGTGGGGTTCAGGTCGTTTGAAACGGTGCGCGTGCGGTGGATGGAGTTGTGTGTGGAGGGTTGGGTCGGGGAAGTATCTTTTTCTTTCTCCTTGTCCTTTTTCGACGAAGTATTGAACTTGATTTTCGGAGGAACCTTCCTGCTCCCCAGCGCCAACGCCACGTACGGGTCCGAAGTGCCGATGTAGTCCGCGTTTTTTAACCCTTTCGCGTGCTTCACGGTGACGTACAGCGTACCCACCGGTGATATCCTCATCGCATCCTCCACCGAACGAACGGTTTGCGGCGTGTGATTCCCCGCTAACATGACATTAACACTTTTGGGAAAAACAATCGTGTCGCGAAGAACGTTAACCACCGCGTTCGATATCGCACTCTTCAACCCAGGAATGTTATTTAAAGATAACTTAGGCATCCCAGGCGCGGCTTTAACCGCGACTTTGTACGCCACCGTGGGGTCTTCCGTTAAAGTTACCTGTAGACCTCCTACCACGGGTAACTCATTCATCAGATGCGCCATCGTGATTTTCACGGTAGCGGCAATCGTCAAGTCAGTCATCGCGATTTTCACCGGAGATAACCCTCCGTAAATCTTCGGCCCAGAAACTTTAAACACGACGTTTGGTGTGCCTCTCCACTGCACTGCTAACTGCGCTTGTATTTCATCCGGTTCATCGGGGGGGATCAGCGCGATGCTCGTCACTTCAGGCGGAACGTCGCCTAGGATTTTGGAAATAGAAGTCAGTATTAGGGGTGATAAAGTACAGTAGTCTGGACAGTGGGCAAACAGTCGTGGGATATACGTAACGCGTTCTTCGTGCCGGGATGGTGAGGAATCCCTCACGTGATGTTTTGAAAAGCTCAAAACGAAGGTGGCGAAAACGAAGTACAAGGCGAGCAGGATTTTGTGGCTTGTGTCGTACCTAGACTGAATTGGTCAAACTTCATTGAGGAAATCCCAGCGGGCTTGTCGTGATCCAACAGCGGCTCTAGAACGTTCCTCACGAACATCTGCGCCGCTTTACTAGCGTTGGGCCACGCCGTGGCTAACATATCGTTCCACTACGTGACTTTTTCGATCGAGTCTCCGGCGGATTCGGACGCGGCACTGGAGATAACGTCGCCCGCCCATTCGGGGGTTTTGTGCTTCTGGAATAAGCCACTCAGCCTTCTGATTCCAACCGGGGAGAGGTTCCGAGTCGCGGCGCACGCGGCGGCTCTGCGGGCGCGGATCCAGCTCGTGCGCCACCCTTCCGCTAAAGCGAACAGGGTGGAGACGAGGAAGAGGGTGTTTATGGTGCCCAATGACCGTGTGAATGCCGTCGTTGCTACCTTAACGGTGGTCACCCCTGGTCGGTAAATTGATGTTATGGTTGTCTGCACTGACCCGCGATCTGTGTCTGCATTGGGGGTACCCCACTCGAACTCATAGGTCATCACCGCTAAGGTTGATTTGACTACTGCAACACCGAGCCTTCTGTGTACAGGACCCGCCGGCCCCAGGGCTAGAAACACGAACACATCGAACACGAGGCTCAAACCCACCCTTCCGATCCAAGTCATCTCTTGCAGACCGTCCGACGCGGATTGCAATGCAGCCAAGGCGGCGTGGAACCGGGTTGGATCCGCTATAACTGCCGCGACCGCGCACGTGACCACCACACCGGCTATGGCGATCCAGCGAGCCATCGGGTTACCCGCCCCCATGGCAACGGGAAGCGCAAGGGCGCACACTCGCCGCACCCAACTCTGTCGAACATTTTTCTTTCGAACACAAAGAAGTACGGATTTTAACGTGTTTAGGATTTTTCACATGAATCCTACTAGAAGTTTAACTACAAGCCAAGACTCTACGGTCTAAAGGCGGCAAAAAGACCCGTTTGAAACGGGAAAAAGCCTACCTCGACGCCTGTGGGTGGTTGCGCAAGTGTGGTGTGTTGAAGGGGGGTTCCTTCTATTCGCGGACTGGGCACCGTGGGGACGTCTCACAGGGGCATCGTTTCGTCGTGTACCATTTTTCATAGAGCGCGCGTTGCTCATGCGTAGCAGGCCGACCGACATCCAGGCAGAGTTTTTTTTGTATTTTTGACCGGTAAAATGACTGGCGAGATTAACCCCAGAAATGACCATTCACGCATTGTTTTCTAGTCGATCTCTGATTGGTCCAAATGTGAGGAGCTGTAAAGTCTGAAGGCTCTCGACGGACGTGCCACCTACTCGGTTTTGCTCTCTCCGTGCCGCTCCCGGTAGGCCGCGCCATTCCTAACACACACGCTACCATGGCGTCCCAGGTACGTGATCGCGGGATTATTTATGTACCCGTGTCCCTGCTAAGTGATCCGCAGCGCGTGTATTACCGTACCGACGTCGCATTGGAGTCCACACCGCGCGTTGCGGCCGATTGCGCGCCATCGATGACGCACCGGTTTTCGCGAAGATGCCGCGCATCATCACCATCAACGCTGACGTCCTCCCTCTCCAACCCCAACCCCCCCCGGACAAACGCAGGTTTTCGCTATCAACGCGCCCGTGCTGGCCAAGGTATGTTCTATTATAGTCCTCTAGTAACCCATCGCATCGCCCGTAACTGCCTATGCGCCGGAGACGCGCATGGCCAGCGTCGCAGAGGGTTTCCGGATAACTCGAGTCATCCGCGGGTCCCTCTTTTTCTTGAGGTAATAACTCAAGGTGCAGGGCGTTTTGACTGTTTTTCGACAATTTTGTTCATGCGTGCAACATACATGCATCACGCGCACGTTGTCGCTGACCTTACTCTCTCCCCTCCCCCCAAACCCCACAGTCCGCCTTCAAGGGCAGCTCCGCTGGCCTCAAGGCGGCGCGCGCGCCCACTGCGGCGCGCGTCGCGACCGTGGTAAAGGCGAATGGCACCGACTACGGTCTCGGCCTCGAGATGAAAACCACGAAGGAGAAGTCCATGAAGGCCGGCCGCGCGCCCGTCCCCCTCGAGTTAGAGGACATGCCCCTCCCCCTGAACACGTTCAAGAACAAGTCACCTTTCACTGGTACTGTCAAGTCCGTCGAGCGCATCGTCGGCCCCAACGCCACCGGCGAAACCTGCCACATCATCATCGAGCACGGAGGCAAGATGCCGTTCTGGGAAGGCCAGTCCTACGGTGTGATCCCCCCCGGCACCAAGGTCAACTCCAAGGGCAAGGAAGTGCCCCACGGCGTGCGCCTCTACTCCATCGCGTCAACCCGATACGGCGACGAGTTCGACGGCAAGACCGCGACGCTGTGCGTCCGCCGCGCGACGTACTGGGACCCCGAAGCGAACAAGGAGGACCCCGCTAGGAAGGGCATCTGCTCCAACTTCCTGTGCGACGCCAAGCCCGGTGCCGAGGTGATGATGACCGGCCCCACGGGTCAGGTCATGCTGCTCCCCAAGGACCCCGCCACGCCCGTGATCATGGTCGCCACCGGAACCGGCATCGCCCCGATGAGGTCGTACTACCGCCGGTTCTTCGTGGAGGACGTCAAGTCCTGGGAGTTCAAGGGCCTGGCGTGGCTCTTCATGGGCGTCGCCAACAGTGACGCCAAGCTGTACGACGACGAGATCCAGGAGTGCGTCAACCGCTTCCCTGGGCAGTTCAGAGTCGACTACGCCCTGTCCCGCGAACAAAACAACCGCGCCGGGGGAAAGATGTACATCCAGGACAAGGTTGAAGAATACAAGGACCAGGTGTTCCAACTACTCGACGGCGGCGCGCACATGTACTTCTGCGGCCTCAAGGGCATGATGCCCGGCATCCTCGCCATGTTGGAAGGCGTGTGCAAGGAAAAAGGCATCTCGTACGAAGAGTGGCTCGAGGGGCTCAAGGAAAAGGGACAGTGGCACGTCGAGGTGTACTAAGCGTCTCCTCGCGCAGTACACACGGCATGATGGTTTAATTTCTTTCTTGTTCGCGAGCGACGCGGACTTTTCTTGCTCGGTCGTAACATAGCGCTCGTTGTAGTGTATGGCGGATGCAACTTACTCAACGTCTCGTAATCATGTCAACTACCCCAAAAACCTACCATCAATCAGCGTACTCGTTCCCTCCGCACTACGATCAATCGGCTACTCGAGTTTCCATCCCTCGACGCGCGGTTTGGCAAAATAAACTTGTCCTTTCCTTTGTCGAAAGAAAAAGTCAACTCTCTTGGATCGATACCAAGCGCATCACTTCAGGGGTCGCGTCGTTGGCTTTTTTAAGGCATCATGGCCTCCTCCGAACCCCCCCCGAAGGTGAGCAAGGAGCTCGTGAACGCGGTACAGGATGACCACATGCGTTCGGTTCGGGATGCCGCGAAGCACCGGGCGGTTGCCCAGATGGAGGACTACGATGGGTTCAAAAACATGGTCTCCGTCGCTCACCTCCGGCCGTGGCACGCGCCCAACCACAAGGATCACGGGGTTTCATCGCCTCCCGCGTTTGCGTTCACGGCTGAGGGCGTGCGGGGTGGCCCTCAAGGGAATCCGGGCACGAGAAGCTCGCGTGCGGGAGGGTTGGGGGGAAGCGAAGCGGCCGATGGTGATTTGATGTCATTCACCGTCCCGACAAACTCGATGCAGTTTGACAAAACCTGGCGCCGGAGCTGTCGGACGGTTACGTTAAAGTGGCGCTATTTGGGAGTGTTCAGTGACGGCACGTTACTCCAACTATTCAAAAATGATATCGGAGGCACTGTGCTGGGTGAAATCGTAGAAGCGCTGGCGGATGGATTCGAGGAATGTGTTAATGAGAATGACGACAAAAAAGAATGTCACTCGCAATGGCAAGGAAGTGACACTACTGACGCCCAATCCATCGCATTAAAAGTCACACAAACTCTAGACACTTTACGTACCTGCGGTCGGTTCGACCTGGCACGGCGGCTGCTGGGCAAGAAAACCAAAGCCAAGATTGAGGGGTTGATTGGGAGTTTGATTACAATCGTCGCGGGCGACGAACACGCCACACGAATCGAAGCTGTGAAACAAGCGTACTTAGCCTAGAGAGATGTTGATTATTGAATTGGAAAGATAGACTGGTACCTTTGTATGGGTAATTAGTGAGATACTGCTCGTGAAGCTCGCTCGTGCTCGTGTTTTTGCTGCTAAGATATTCTGTGTTTCACTCTAAAGCGACGATTGTCGTCTCGTGTCTAGCTCGCTTTCTCTGATTTCGATTCACACGCACCGTTGATCGTAGATCACTTCCATAGATCACTCCAAAGTATGAACCCTCACACTCCAAACCTGTTTAGAAAGGCGACACCCCCCCGATTGAGCCGAAGTTGGCGAGCATGTTGTTGGCGAACGGGTCCGCGATGTGATCGCAGATGTTCTTGAACGGCCCTTCCCCGGTGGCGGCGGCTTGGACCACGATACCAAGAAACGCCATCATCGCGAGACGTCCGTTCTTGACCTCTTTCTTCTGCATCTTCGCCATGTCGTCCTTGCCGAGGTTGGCAAAGTTGAAGTATTTGCCTCCGGGGTACGCGGGGTTGCCTGAACCGGCGAAGCCCTTTTCCCAGCCCATCAGCTCAGTTTCGCCCTGGGAGCCGGGGAACCAGTAGTCCTGGCCTCTTTTGACTTCCGCGAAGTTCATCAGGCACATGTTGACCCAGAAGATGGTCATCGGATCCGCCCAGTAGTCGAACGTGCCTTGGGGGGGGATGGCGCCTGACTTGAACCACACCAGGCCGGTATCGGCGGGGATGATGCCCATTCCTCCGAGGACTTCAGGGGCGACGACACCCGCGACGCCGAGCATGGCCCACCGTCCGTGGATCACTTCGGAGTACGCTAACCACTGGGGGTTGACGAACCCACCGGCGCCTTCTGGGTCGGACATACCGAGGGGGTCGAACCCGAAGTCGCCGGGTAAAGTGCCGTCGAGGTAGGTCATGTTCTGGTCGGAGACGCCCATCATGTACACGTCATCCTTGGACCTGGGGGCCGCCTTGGCGACAGCCTTGGGAGCCTCTTCCACGGGCTGTTGATGGTAGAAGGGGGTGGGGAGAGAGTGGTGGAAGGGTGGTCAGTGGTGTGTTTGTGGGTAGTGCGTGGGTGATCACTTGTCGGGAGCGATCAATTGTACAGGAGCGGACGGGTGCTCGTAAGAGTATGCGTATAGGGCGTAGGGTATATTCAGATACACCACGTCTACCCCGTGGCACTGAACCACACTAGGATGATGCGCACTGCATCGACCCGAAGGAAAAAAACCCGCGCCGATGTGTTCGCTGAGTCACGCGGTGTTTTCGCGTCGAAATGCGGCAGCATTTGGCGATTGGTAGTGTGCTGTGTTTAGCACTACTTCCATCAAACACAGCTGTACGCTCGATCGTGGGTGCTTCGCATAGGGTCGCGCGTCTCGTGTTTCGGCTCTCATCATCATCTGTGAAAAAAACTCACCTCGTCAGCGGCGCGAACGGTGAAGCGCGCTTTGCGTCCGGTCACGGGCGCGGCGCACGTGACACGGGCGTTCCCGGAAAGGAAGGTCTTGCGGCCGACGACGGCGCGCACGGCGACGGAGGAGGCGGTGATGGACGCCATGGTGACTTGAAGTCGGAACGTGGGTACGAACGACGGGTGTGCGGGTATGATGGACGGCAAACGCGATGGCTTCACTTTAGCGGGGAAGTTGCAAGAATCGAAGCCGTTTTTCGAAAACCGCGCTGTGATTCGCCGAGCAAGATTTGCTGTGCTAATGGGTTAATGTCGAGTTATTTTGGGGGGTCAAACACCGGCGTGTGCGGGAGGAAAATATGAAATGAAAAAGTTTTCAGATTTTGACGAGCTCGCATTGATGATGACAACACCTAGTCCCTCTACCACACCACGTGCTCCCTCCTCATCCCCCACATTATCACCCCCTCTAACTCCCCCTCCTTTACTTCAGAAACGTTGCAAAAATAAAGAAAGACGTAAACGAAAACAGCGACAGAATGAGCTCCGGTCCCCACGCGCTCGGGAACAGCGGAATGTAGACGGGGATGATGGAACCGATGAGCCACCCCAGCACCAGCGCCACGAAGGTATTCAAAAACGCCTTGCCCAGCAGCTCTTTTTGTTTCCCGCGCTTTTCGTGCAGGAAGTAGACGGTTAGGCCGAAGGAAATCGCCATCTGGAACGCGGGGCCGGAAGAGGTGGACTGCACGATCGCCCACCCGGCCATGATTGCGTAGATGATGGCTCGTCGCAAGATTGTCTGGTCATCCGGACGTTCGAACTGCGCTTTAAGTCGCTCCATGAAAGGAGGCACATAGTTCTCCCCTCGTTTCTTCGCCATGCGCATCCCCTTGGCTTTCTTTCGTACGGATAATTTATCCTGAATAATCCGGTCGAACGCGGCTTCGATTGATTCGACGCCCGCCGCATGGCCCCGGAACTGATCTACCAAGTAGTTTCGCGCATCCTGAACCTCCTCGTAGCTCGCTTCGGAATCGATCCCCAAACGCCTATAAGGGTCCCTTTCCTTTACCCGGGGGAACACCGCAGTGGGGTCGAAGTTCTCGCCCATCAACGGGCCACCGAATTCCTCTGAGGGGTCTAAAGCCGAAGCCTCATCTGTAGGGGAATGAGTGGATGATGAATGTCAGAAATTACTCCAGTGGGGGAAATTAACTGGTCAAATTACGGGTCATCAACTTTCGACGAGAAAAGGATAGGAGTAGCGGCGGTGTCGTGGGTGTGCTGCCACGCTGCTAGCCATGTGCTGTGATAAAACCCCAGTGGAGGTTCGTCAAACGTGTATGGGTATGTGCAAACAGTCAGGATCGCGTACCTTCCGTGGCTGCCGAGCGGACGGAGCGGGCCTCGCGCCCGGCCCTAGCCCTGCCCATCGCGACGCCGCCGATGGATGATTTACGTGATGCGGGCCCGACGTGTTTGCCGGACGCCATCCGAGTGCCTTTCGGCTTCTCACCGCGCGCGCGCGCGGCGGCCGCGACGCACGGAGGAGTCACAGTGAGCGCGAACATCGTGAATCACGATCTGCGCGTGTCGCAGTGAGGGGTCGAGGGGCGACAGTCGCTGAATGAACCTGCTTTTTTTCTGCAGGGAAATCGCGTTACTCAAGATTGACGGTCTAATTAAAGCGGAGATCGACTAGATCTATCCGCTCGGCTTTTATGCAGAAAAGTGTTTCTAATTTACACTCATCTTATCTAACTCGCCGCCCCCCTTAGCGGCTGATCACAAACCGCACACGCCCCCCCTGATTTCACAAACTGCATTGAGTGCGTGGTCCTGCACCGGGGACACTCCACGCAGTGTAACGAGTCATCGTTTTCGTTAGATTCGTTTGAGGCGTTATGCGAACTAGAATGACTCGCTTTGAGCGACTGAAGCGTCGCCGCGCACACCCACCCCGGCCTCTCGCCCGCATTTGCAATCTCTAACTCACCGGAACTTTCGGAACTGTCGGAGACTTTGTTTTTATGACCGTCAGTGTCTCCATAGCGTGTTTTCCCGTCAGCACAAGCGAGCGCAATCCTATTGAGTTTCACGAACGCGCACGACGCGGCCTGTTGGCCTTCAAACTGAGAAACAAATTGAATCGCACTAGCCGCAACCGCCAGGAACTCCCCCGCTCGTTTCAAAAGCCCCGCGCGCACATGCCATGCCGCGGCGAACCGCACCACGCATACCCTGTGTTTGAAATCAAGGGGAAGCGCACAGAGGTGGCGGGATAATCGAGACAGCTCACGCGCCGCGCCCAGGTTGCGTTGAGAGGGGGAACGCCACAGGTGACTGTTTCCAGATGCATCGTTCCCTTCCATGCCTCCCCCCTCCCCTTCAATCGTCCCCGCCACGGCTTTCGCCAGGCGCAACACTCTGCTCGCCACCGCGTACGTGCGTAACTTCACCGCGGCTTTCATGGATGGCGCGTGCCCGGTCACCGCGAGTTTCGTTGCGGCTTTGAAACACAACTCCGCGGCGTCGTAGTCATTTTTTTCTAACGAGGCGATTCCGGACAAAGCGAATCGTAACGTCTCGGGGTACGTTTTGGTAACCTCGCGAACCTGTCGGGGCCTTTTGGGCTTTTCCACACGAACAGGAGACAGCGGTACAGACACATATACAGATAAAGGTATAATACCCAGTTCCACTGGCCGTGGCGGCGACGCAGGTTCGGTGACACCCCCACCGACTAAAGGAGACCCGAACGAGTTCGCCGCGAACGCGCTCGCAACTTGTTGCGCGACTTCCGCTTCGTCCGAGTCGCTTCCAGCGGCGTCGCCGAACGGATCCTCGTCGTCGGAATCGCCCGCACTGAACGGGTCATGAACCCCTAATGTGCGCGACTGAGGTGGTGCGCTGTTACCTTGTGTATCCATACCAGCACCGCCCCCGAACGGGTCTGACCCAGACGGAGGAGGTACTCGCGCAGTCGTCGGCGGCGGCGGCGGCGAAAAAACAGCAAACCCGTCACCAGTGTTTTTCGCTGGAGACGACGCAAAGGGATCGGAGTCGTCGACGCTGAAACGCTGTGTTTGGGAAGTGACGATACCCGACGTGGTGTTGAACGGTAATTCACCGTTATTACCACCATTCACCGATGAAAATACATTTTGACCGGTATTGTTCCCAGCATCAAACGGCGAAGCGCCGAACCCGGAGGAAAACCCGCTGCCGAAGGGATCCGAGGTTTGCGGGAACGCTGCAAACTCATTTGACGTCACCGTCGCTGTCGTACCGAAACCGTCCATGGGGGGGGCGGGGTCGTGACTTTGCGCGCCTAAAACGTTCCCAGAGGACCCTTGGTCGAATTCAGTCACTTGGAACGAGGTATTGCTGCTTGGGGGCACCCCCATCATCTGTACCGCGTCCGGCCCCGGAAGCGCGAGCGCCGCGGGATTGTGTTGTTCTTCAGGTGGAAAACTCGCGAAGGATTGTTGACCCCGCTCACCCCTCCCAAACGGATCCCCGTCTGAATCACTGCCGTCTCCGGACGGATCCTCGTCACCACTACTGGACACGTTGAATTCATCTGAGAAGTTGGCCTGGAACGGAGGCGGGGGGGGGGCGACGACGCCAGGCGAGACGGCAGAAGAAGTAGAGGTAACACCACCGGGGTCACCACCGTGCGGGATCCGCAGGGGCTCTGGTCTTCGCCACTCGTCACGACTTCCCCCGAATCCTGGTCTGTGGACTCCAGAACCGTTAGACCCTTGTCTCTCTACTTTCATCCCGTCCCCCTCCACGCCTCCCCCGAACGGCGCCGAGCCTAACACGCGTTTGCCCAACGCGTCGGCGTGAGTCAGAACTGAAACGCGACTGGTTTCCCTTTTAGGACCGCCAATCGTATCAGGAAACACCGCAGACGGAGTAGCCGACCACCCTAAAGGTATTTGGTCCCCAACTTTGGAGTGTTCTACAGCAGTAGGATCAAACTGTTTCGTGACCATTCGCCCATACTTCTGCTCTTTACGGACACGTCGACGCGCCCCCACCGCGCACGCCTGTCGCGCCAACCCTGGTGCCAATTTCGATTCAGCAAGAGCATCCAGCACGGGAAACCCGCCGTCCCCTCCCTCTGAACAACACACGCCTTGTTCGAACAGCTTTTCCAAGACTAACTGCTCGTTGCCGCCTGATAGGCCGTAGTGCGTGCACGCCGCACTAAACGCAGTCTCAGCATCCCCCAACGCACACGCGGCTTCACAGGAGTCACTCACCGCGGTGAGTAGCAGTGCGTTACTCAAAACCCCGGGCGTGGCTCTCGCCGCGGCGGCCGGGTCGAACGTCGCGGGATCCGTTGCTTTGTTCCCGTCTGCGCGTACCAGCTCCATCGCCCCGACCGCGTTCTTCGCTTTCGCCAGCGTTAATGCTCGTACGTCTGTAGACACGTGAGTAGCCCTGGAAGCGACGTTCGCAGCCAACCCAGGCAACCCTAGGGAGAAACTGAGGTAACCAATAGCAGCCGCAGAAACTCGGCTCGCGTCATGTCGTTGGAACCCACTGGCTATCGCCCGTTGCGCGATCTGTTGCAACTGCCCGTGAACACTTTTCGAGGTATCGCGATAGTTACCTCGCACCCTGCTACTCAAAAGTGATCCCCAGCCCAACGCTAATACATCAGCAACCGACACAGGCCTGAAAAAAGCACAAGGCGCGTCGAGACCAGAGTTCGTGGCACAAAAACAAAGCACTCCGTCTTCGGTGGCGGTTGCGAGCGACGTGGGCGACCCGCCTGACAGACCATTTGCCCATACGGTGTTGACCGATCCGTCCCACCCTAACGTTGAACTCCCGTCCGAATGCGTAAAAACCAACGCCGGACCAACCCACATGAACCCGTATACGGGTTTTTGGTGTGCGTTCTTTGTGGATGCTTTTTTGGAAAGAACGCACGTTTCGCCTTTTTCTGAATTCTCGCCGTCGCCCAGGGTGTACTCGAACAACAACAACTTGTCACTCGTTAACACCGCTAACCCGCCCCATGCCCCCTCACCACTGTCGTTGAAACCAACCCCTACTTGTTGCCACGCGACTTGCATAACGTGTTCGTTTGGATCCAATTCTATAGTCGCGTTGGACACAAACTCTACGGTGTCACGCATTTTCACAACAGCAAAGACTTGTCTGTTTGATGAACTCGAGGAGTTATGACTCAAGACATCGGTACACACGCTCAGCGCGTTCGGGGTGGGCCCGGGGAATATCCGAGAACAAGGTTTACCTAAAAAATACGCCGCTAGCCGGCTACTAGGTGTTTCGCACGAGTGCACGCCGATAGTTACGCCTTCGGCGTCTAGGGCGGCGAAGCATTTCTTTGTTTCACCAACAAACACAGCGTCCCGGCTGGGAACCCTTGTAACCGTTACCCCGGACGACCCGTCCACCAACGTCGCGACCGAGGGATGGCTTACATTCGGCGACTTGGAAAGCACGAGGAACTGTTCCTTCACAGATCGTTTGTGGGAAGAAGGAGGTAATGTACTTGACGGGGAGGTGGTAGTTACTTCCGCGTCGCCGTTGGGAGTGACCGCTACTTGAATTCTAACCGGCGCCGCGTCCGCCGCAGCTTGCGGCGGCACGGGCAACGTCACCATTCGAGCCGCTTTAGGTCCGTCTGCTAAGGATACAGACCATATCGAGTTAGCATCCCCTAGGTAGTATACCTTTCCTTTCCTTAGAGGGGGCCTTGCCGTCGCGGTGTCCATCGTAGATACGTGCTCGACTTCGTGAATGTCACAGACGGAAGAATGTCTGTTTGTCCCGTCTGCTCTTAGAGCGAAAAACGCGGCAAAGGAAGAGCTTTTTGAAGCATCAGAGCTGCTCGCCACGACGGATATTCGGCTCTGCGTCGGGTGCGCGGCTAACACCACTCTGTGCGTCGCGGGGGGCAACGGCGGGAAACTCGAGGAAGGGGTATTAGACCCTACATCGATTCGCGAAAAAACGCCGCTTCGCGAATTCACCGTAAACGTCCGCACTGCGCTTCGAGCCGACCCGGTGGTTCGCGACCGCACCCCTGCTAACAACACAACCGATCCCCCGTCAGGCAACCCGCCAACCTGAAACACAGGCGCGCCGCCGTCACTGGCATGTACCCCGTGTAACAAATCCAACAAAGGCAACCCTCCGGGGCCTGTTTTCATTTTTGGTTTTTTTGGTTGTGTTGGTTTTTTCAAAGGTTTGCTTCCGAACGATTGAAGCGAACTTGTATGGGTATCAGTTGCAGATGTGGTTCCTTCCGGATTCGAACCCCCGCCAAACCCAGTCTCCACCTCAGCCACTGGGATTTTCGGCAGCGTGCACCAGCTCGTCAACCGACCGGCGACGTCGGCAACGCATAAAATTTGATCACCCCCGCTTTGCAGAAAAACAATCCCCGTCGGCGGAGGCGGAACCTTCGACTTTTTTGGTGTGGGAGATGAAACGTCACCACTTGTTGGAGATGATACGTCATCCGGGACATGCACAACTCCCTTGGCTCGTTTCTTCTCGCTCACGCGGGTCAAGGGTAACGAAAAACTCGCCACCCCCGTTTGCGTCAATAAATCGTAAACCCGAACGCTCCCGTCCGCGTACCCCGCGATGACGCAGTTCCCCAACTGATTGCTCATACTCCCCAAACACGCGATTGGTTTTTTGTGTTCATTCTTAATCTTCAAAATACCAGGGGGGTATTTTGGCTTTTTCGTGCCGAAAAAGGACGAGGTTGAGGTGGAGCGCGAAGTGGGGGAGGACGAAAGTTGAGACGAACCGCTACTACTTCCAAATCCGGTCGGTGAATTTGATGTAGGCGAACTCAAGTCACTGCTTCCGTCATGACTCAAGCTCGCCGCTCGTAACGTGACATCGCCCGCCAGCGCAAACACAACCCAAGGTACGTTCACATCCAAAGAAAACGTAACGAACCCTCTTCTGTTGGGATCCGCAAGGCCTTTCTTTTTTACGTTCACGGTTGGCAGATGGAGCCGGCGCGTATTATTCGCTAATGCATTATTCATCTCGCGCCCATTGCCTGAGTTATTACTCGAGAAGTCCACAGCGTGCAGCGAACCGTCTCGGAGCAGCGCACACAGCTGCGCGCCTAACACTGCCGGGGCGTGTGCTATCGCTACGCTCGCGATTGGGGTTTTTATTTGCGACAGCACCGCGCCGCTCGCTCCATCTATGCAGTAGATGTTTTTTCCCACTGCCACCGCGCTCTGTGCCCTTGTTGGATGCCAGCTAACATTCACCACGCCACAGAGGTCGTCATCTTTACTTACAGAAACGGATTGGGTGGGTTTTGGACGCTGTATATGGTGACGGGAAGGGTGGTGTACCGGTGATGTGTGGTCAGTGACGTACGAGTGGTGGTCAGATTTAGCCAGACTCGGCGAGATTTGGCGTTCCGCGTTAAATGGGACGGCAATGCGGCCGCGGGTGAGACGAGTGTGGAGTGTTCCAGGGTCCGAGACGGAAAGTGGGAGACGAACCACCGCGTGCGTCACCGCCCACGTCATCACACCACTCGCCTGCCGCGCGACCGCCTGTCCACGCGGCACGGGCGACGCGCGCAGGACGCGCGTGGCCTGAAAATCACGACAACAACGGAAAAGTGAAAACTAAGTGCCAACTCCAACTTTGGTATCGGCCGACAAAATCGAGATTTAGGTTGTGCCGTCCCTCTTGGGGCGTCATCTCCAGAGCCTGTGTGTCACTTCAACGCGCGCGTAGACTTTTGTCGACACCTCCGTTCGCGCTTGAGCTGATGCGACGCTCCGCGACGACCACGCGTCCCGCGCACGCGCACACCAACGCCCCTCGTTTGATCAATCCATTTCGCAAAGGCGACGCAGTCGGCGGCGGCGGCGGTGATGGATTTGACCGAGACGGCACCGGGTTGACCGACGGTCAGCACGCCTCCACCCTTTCAACGCATCAAGCCGGAAGGGGTCGCCCCATCGTTGGGAGCGTCGCGAAGTCACATGCCTTGTGGGACCTCGGGCAAGACGCCGCGAAGTGGGCGCCCCAAATGGCGTTCCAAACATCGAATGGCAAAAAGCAACTCACGAAAGATTCGAGAGTCGCCGCGACCCTGGAGTGCGCGCGGGCGGTTGCGCTAGACAAGCTGCGTAAGAAACTGGTCAGCGCCTCCACCAAAGCGGGCGCTGGTGCCCCCCCACCCCAAGCGTTCGAACGCTGGAGATTCGCCGCGACACTGGAGAGCAACGATGAGGCAAACTCGGATGGCAACTCGCACTCCGCGAACGATCCGGTTGTCCCCTCGTCTACTAAATCTGGCGAAGGGTCGGCGCAGCAGACGTTGACCAGTGACTTGACACGCGCGGGCGTCCCTGCTGACTCCGCGGCCGCGGCGGCGGCTGCTACCTCTACAGCCTCGAAACAAGAAGCGACAGCGCTTAAAAAACTTGGAGACAGGTTGATCACGTTGGCGAAGAACAGTGACAACGCTTCGAAGAAGGACTCGAAAGAAAAAGACTCCGGTCTTCGTCTCGCGATCGTCACCGCGACGTTCCGCAAGCGGTCCGTTGACATTTCGTCGGACAAAGGGAAGCACTTCGTCGTTGTATCCCGTAAGGCGTATGGCAAGCTGGCGGCGATGTTTCGGGCCACGTGCGTCGTGTTGAAGGATGAGAAGGCGTTACTTCAACTGAGCAATTTGGACCCTACGGCTTTGAAGGAGTTCGCGGCTGCCCAAAAAAAACGCGCGGAGGAAGAAAAGCCCCCGTCCAACATCGTAAAGATGACCGATTCAGATGCTGAGCCTGGCGATTCAGCGGGTGACGAGGAGGAAGGTGGACACGGAAAAGAAGGCACCTTCACCCTCGAGGAGCTTGAAACGCTGCTCGGCGAAAGCGAAGGGTCGTCCGAGAAATCGAGAGTCCAATTCCACGAGCGGTTGTTTGTGTTGCTGTTACGGTACAAGTCCATTTTGGGGTACGGGTTCCAAGCCGGTGTCGGGCCGCTGGTTTTCGAAAGCTTGCAAACAAGAATAGGAAGCGCTTTTGAATGTTTCGCGTCACCTTTGAATGCGTTTCATACGAAAGGGTTCTGCTCGGCGTTTCCTGATGTCGACGGAGTCTTTGGATCCAGAGGCGATTTTTTTGAAAATATCAAAAACGGAAAAATTAAAAGAGGAAGCTACCAAGTGAACCCTCCTTTTGTGTCCGACACCATGACAAGAGCGGTTGATGCGATGGGATCCGCTTTGAAAGCCGCTGAGAAGACCGATCAACCACTGAGTTTCACCGTGTTCGTGCCCGGGTGGACCGACGAGCCGGCGTGGCAAACCCTTTCAACATCAAAGTTCACAAAAAACCAATTCATAGTAGCGGCGGCGGATCACGGGTATTGCGACGGGGCGTCGCACCAACGGAAAGCGAAATTCCGGAGTTCTTTGTACGACACCGGGGTGTTTTTTCTGTGCTCCAACAAAGCGTTGCAGTCGCAGTCTGGTCAACGGGTAATTGCAAGAGACGGCACCTTGTTTGAGAAGGATATAAGGACCGCGTTTGCGGGGGCGAGATTTTCGAAAGAAGAAGCCTCAGCGGTTGACGTGAAACTTACTAAAAAGCGAAAGCTCGACTCCTCGAACCCTTTGATTCGTCAGTTCGACGCGGACACGAACGAAACCCCGGATTCGATTGACCCGAACAGCGACGGTAAGAAGAGCAAAAAGGAGTTTGACGGTAAGAAGAGTAAAAGGGAGAAGGGCGAGAAGAAGAAGCCCGAAAATAAAGCTGCTAAGAAGAGGCGCAAGCGTCGGGAGGAGAAAGCCAAGGAGGGAAGCGCCGCGAAGACGGAATCGAATGAGTGAGTTTAGCATTTATATCAGCGTAGGTTACCCTCTCTCGCGGCTAAAACTTTTTCTTTTTCTCCAGGTAAAAACGGTACGATCTCGTTGGGCGCGATTGACGGAGGAACGGTCGCTTTCGCTTTTGTGTCGACCATCTCCGCGAAACTCGGCGCCTCGCACATCTGTAGCAAGTCTTCCTGATTCACATTTGTCCACATCGAGCCGAATGATTCCGGGGGTATCGTCAATAACGCGAAGGTAGCGACCGCTACGCTCACTGCAAACATCGAAAAGACGAAAACTCGAATGGGACTTCTTTTACTCGCCGCGGACGTCGACGGGAAGTTGGTCTCCTCCCTCCGCACCTCCTCTAATTTATCCACCACCTCTTCGATCGCTTCCGTCGCAGTAGTCTTATCTGAAGCCGCTTCGGCGAGGCGAAAGGAATCAGCTTCGAGGGTGAAGGATAAAGCCTCGGCGGCGGCGAGCTCAGCGGCAACAGCTTCGGCAGCGCCAGTAGCTTCGATAGCAGCGGCTTCGGCAGCAGCAGCCTCAACTTCCGCTTTAGCTTCCTCGCTCGCCCGCACCGCCGCCCTCAACTCCGCATTTTCCTTTTCCAGATTCCGCACAAACTCGTGTAGATCACCAGTCGCGTCGTATACCTTTGAAGGCCGGGCAAACGCGGGTGTTGGGGAAGGCGACTCGGCAACGACATCAATAGGTTGCTTAGGCGTGACCGCAGTGGGCGATGACGAGGCTGACACTTCTTCACTCACTTCGACGACGTTCGTCTGCGTCGTCACCACCAGGGGCGTGCGCGGTGTCATCGCCAGCCTCGCGAGTCTTGATATTGTACGTGCTGGCTCAGACGCAGGCGAGCTATGCGTCACATGAGACTCATCGTACACCGCGTTATACCGAATCGAACCCGGATTGAACCCGAACTTGGTGTCGGCAAGCGGCGAGTTTTTTATTCTCGTTTTACTTTTTTCACCCGAACGCGTCGGTGTGAACTGCGCGGGCGGCGTGGGGATTTTCGACATTAAACCATGGCGAGACACTTGCTTATGTGTGCGTTCCAATGTCATTTCAGGCGTGCCCGGAACAGTCGTGTCCTCCACAGCGTCTTCGGCGAAGAATGAGATTTTCGTCGAGAGTTGTTTTTCTTTCGAGTTTTCTTTCGCAAATGTCTTCCCCCTGACGCGCTGTCCATCTCTCGGCGCGGCGATTGTGTTGAGGTACACTAAAAATTCGTCGAAATGAACGACACCATCTCCATCCCTGTCCGCGGCAACAAGTTGTTTCCTCAAAAAATCTAAATCCTCCGCGGTGTCGAACGGGGAAAGCAAACCCACGTCGCGGAGCATCACTTTCATTGACGACGCGCTCAAGCCATTTCCATCGTCGTAACGATTGAACACGCTCCGCACCTCATCAACGTCGCATCGCTCGAAGTGCAGGAAAATCTCCGCGGCGGTGGGACACGTAGATGTCTCTGCCATCGCGACCGACACGCAGGCCGCACGGACCAGGACCACGCGCGTCTCACGAGTGTTGAGTGCCGCGCGCTTTCGTCACCTCCGAAACAAAAAGGCGAGCAACGGAAACTTTTTTCACAGTTGCTTTTGTAACGCTTTTCTCGGAAGACTCGAGGCACAACTACGCGCACACGACACCCTCTGCGATGTCTTCCGACGCGGCGCACGACGCCGATACTCTCGTGAGCGGTGATATCACGACCGATATGCACGGACCCTCCCCGCAAGCGGCCACCCCGGGCCTTCTCGACGACATCGTCGTCACGCATATCCTCAGATCTGAGTACTTTGACGATCCCGCAGATCTTGCAAGGCTCCAATCGGTAAGCCGTGCGATGCGCGACGCGGTAGCGGCGACAGGGCTTCGATTTGAGGAGCTTGATAAAGAGCATGCCGTGGAGCTTGGATGTATAAGCGCGGTGAAGCGCATGCAATGGGGAGGTTGTCTGACGCAACAAGAATACCTTTGTGAGGCAGCGGCGAGGACATTTCGAAGAGTTGAAGATGTTGCGCGCGAATAACACACCTTGGGACGCCAGGACGTGTTTAATGGCGGCGGGGGGCGGGCATCTCGAGGTGCTGCAGTGGGCGCGCGCGAACGGCTTCCCTCATTTCCCTGATGATACGAAAATATGCTAGATCAATATACCGTCACTACTACAACTCCCCACCGCGTTCTTCCTGTAACGTCCACGCCTTCACCACACGGTCCGTGCCGCACGAAACGAACCCTGAACCATTTCGCCCGAATCGAGCCGCGACGACTTTATCGGCGTGCGCGTGGTTGGCTTGCCAGACTATTTGCGAAGTTGTATTTCCAAAAGCGTCGTTCGTATTTTCTTTCCATCCATCGTCGCTCGCCCCCCCCGACGCGTCAATCACGCGACACGCGCCGTCGAACCCCGCGGAGAGAATCGCGAAGGAAGATGAAAATGCAGTGGAGGTTTGACTCCCCCGAGGCGCGATATCCACCGAACGGCACTCGCCGTCGTGAACGATATCCGACCAAACCACGCAACTGTTAGCGCTACTTTGCGCGTCGTGTCCTTTCGAAAACGCAACCGCGTTCGTGCCGCGTCGCACGTCAACCGCGGCGACGCCTCCGTTTTGGAACCCGCACGCGACCCTTCCTCCTCTGATAGTTGCAGACGCCAACGCCACGCCATCTCCACAAACCCCAGTGACGTCCACTTTCATGGACGGCCGGCAACCCAACAAAACGGAGCGGTCCCGAAGATCCCACAGGAAAACCTCACCCGCCGGGGACGCTGAACACAAAAGCCAGCGCGTTTCGGGATCAGGGACTAAGGAAACCACCGTATCTCGATGTGGACTAAACGAAACGCCAGGGCCTGTGAATAGAGAACCGGTCTCATCCAAGTGCCACGCTTTCACTGCAAAGTCACCGCCTCCACCCGCGACTAACATTCCGGAATCAGAGGCACTTGAATCTTCGACAGTGCCGCTCGACCCAACGAATGCCACCGCCCTCACCGCGCCTCTGTCAACCGCCCGAGGGGTCACCACCGGGGTCCCAAACACAGTGTTATTTGAGCTGTAATTGGAAGATGAACCGTCATTCCAAGTACGTCTCGTGGGTATCAGCGCTACGCTTCCGTCGTTGGCGCCGGTTGCTATTATTCCAGTTCCAAAATTTGCGTCAGTCAATCGCCAGTCAATCGCGTAGATGGAACACGGCGCGGGGTGGACGTTTTGCAGTTTCTGTGACTCTTGTGACTGCCCGCCATACGTTCCTGTTACGTGCACTGTCCGACTACTCGACGCCGCGGCGAATGTTCCTAAACCGAAGCAGTCTTCGGAGTGGTGGTTTGTGAAGTCTGGCGCTCGCACCACGCACCGGACGCCGGCGTCCGCGGCGATGACGTCACCCGCGTGCATGAACTTCGGCCCTGAGTTATTAGAGCAGGAAGTGGAAGGAGCGCTACTAATACCCACGCCATCGAACGCACCCATCAAGTCCGCGTGCCGAAGTTGCGAGGAAGTTCGATGGGGGTCCACGGATTTGTTTCCATTCTCATTCGTATGCGTATCAGTCTGCTTGGTTTTCTCCAGTATTTGGTCCGCGTGTTTTTCGTCGCCTAGAAGTTGATGTTGGAAGTCTCGAGAGACGCCCACCTGACTAATTGCCCCTACCCTTCCCACATCGATCTTGGCGTAACTCGCAGAGGCGGCGAATGAGGCGCGCAGGACGTCTAGCACACGGCCGGGGCGTCCAGACGTGGTGAGGTGTGATACTTTATCGACGCGTGATTGGTGGACTCCGTCGTTTTCTTTCTCGTCGGAGACATTCAACCGCATCAACCCCTCTAACTTCCCTACTCTCTTTTTTGAGGTACCATTTCCAACCGCATCCGCGTTGTGCACTTGAGCCCGTGCGTACGTTCCCCCATCCGGGTACACGCATTGCAGCTCCTCTGCCAGCGCGGCGAAGGTTAACAGTCGTCCTCTCATCACCGACCAATCATGTAACGGAGGAAACTCGTGCAAGTCGTCCAACTGTAAAATGGCACACAACACGTCGAACCTCTTTGACTTTTCATCATCCTCTACGGGTAAACAGTCTCGCAGGGATTCCAAGTGTTGAACGATCACGTCAGGGTCAGGAGGTTGTAGCACTTTTCCAGAACTCTCCCCAGAACCACTCGCTTCTAGGGTTTCAAGAAAGTGTTGCGTCCTGCAATGCGCGCGAATCGAATTGAAATCAAGTTTTGAGTTTTGTTCTCCCTCATTTCCATCGTCTCCATCGCCCACCGCGAACGCCTCCACCTTGCCCCATTCGCCGTCCAGCACGAGCCGCCGGAGGTACGCCAGGTCGGGACTCAGCACTTGAGCGGAACCGCCGAGGCGTCTGTTTCATTTAAATGGAAGGAAGAGAGGTGTCAGGAAGGTGAGTCACGACGCATCGTGATTCGAATCTAAAGTCGCGGGAAGAGACGAAAAGAAAAGTCGCGAGCAATCACTCCCGACGTACCCTGTTTCCTTTTCCAACGCATCCAGGGTTTGTGCTAACCCGGCAACTTCTAGGAACTCGAACAGCATGGACACCGCGTCATCTCTCCAGCCGGGGGGAAGGGGCGCAGGATCCATCACCCCGGTCAACGCGTTCAAAAGTGAGAGCACGAAAAGTGCCGACCGATTTTTATTTCAGCGGAAATCGTCCTGCGGCGCGCTGCCAACCTTACCCAGAATTTGGCGAAATCAGACCACCAACTCTCGCGGCAGAGACCGTGCCATACCGGTCGGCACACACCTCGTACACGTGCGTTCACTGTTGTGGCACACGCGGAGAGGTGATAGGGTACCCGGGATTGGCGTGCATTAGGGTTTAGGGACTCACGGTTCGCCCGTCAGATTAAGTCGGCGCTTTTTAGAACGACGTGGCTTCTTCCCGGAAGAAGACGTCGCTTTTTGGATTGGATTGAAGCGTCACACACAGCTGTGCGTTTCGAGGTCTCGTGTCACTCGGTGTATCCGTGCGACCGAGCGGACCCACACGGTGTGGCCCGCTGATGAGCGCGAGGCGTGTTTTGAACGCCGCTCGTCTCACCCGGTACACCGAAAGCACACCTAGCTCGATACACAGAATGAGTTTCACAGCCGCCGCCGGCGCGCGCGTGGTGC
>MDSY01024795.1_pt1 | contig 69293 bp, 81 predicted proteins | sample 811131 | NCBI WGS metagenome assembly MDSY01 (sample SAMN05326643, study PRJNA326480) | marine metagenome | isolation source: seawater | place: Atlantic Ocean: South West | collected 2010 | reverse complement strand
CCATTTAGTATCTGTATAATTGTATTTACAGCCTACGTAAAGTAATTTACTTGCTGTTGTTGTAGTTGGTAAAGTAATTCCAATCGCTCTAAAAATAGCGTTCCAAGTAATTGCTCTAGCCGTTCCATTGTCTTTAAATCTAAATATTAAACTTTGACTTTGTACAGGTGTACCAGTTGGAGCTGCTATTGTGGTAGCTGCTGCCATAGCTGTTAAAACACCATCACTTTGTTGGTCTGAATTTATTGTAAAGGTTGCCGAACTTGTTGTTTCTTGAACTGATGGATTAACAACTGCATTTAATATACGGTTGTTATTCATATCCAAAGTATCATTTATTAATGTTGCACCTTGTAAACTAATATCTTCCGTTCCAATTTTTGCACTTGCCCCAACAATAAAACCATTGTCAACTACTCCATTTCTAAAAAAATGTGCTGCCCTTGAATCTCCAACCCTTAACCAATGAACTAATGTACTCCCCGAACCTTCTTCCATTTGAATGGTTCGCCCTTGATACAATTTAATTCTATTTGTAGCCGTTGCCCCTGCTTGAAAAAGAAAGTTACTACTTGCGTATAAATGCCCGTTTGCCCCAATTTGTATTCCTGCCGTTCCCGATGAGTTATTAAATAAAAAACAGTTACTTCCTTGAATAGAAGTGTTAGACATATAGCCTTTTTCGGTTATTGTAAAACTATTGCTAACTCCGTTTATTTTTAAAACGGGGTCGTCTGCTCCCGTATATGCCGAAGCATCAATTAATAACCCCCCGTCCACATTGTCGCCACAATCAAAAGTTAATTTGTTTCCGTCTAAATCAACTGTACTATCTTGCTCAATGTTTACATTTCCATTATCCAACCATTCCCAAGTCTTACTTGGTGTTGAATCGTTGTTATAAAGTGCTAAAGTTGTACCCGTAGAAGTACCTTGACCTTTGATTAATGTTGAGCCTTGCAAAGAAATATCCTCACTTGCTACCCTATTTACACCCCCAACTGTAAAACCTTTCCACCCAAAAGCCCCATCAAGAAAAAAACCTACGTGGTTAAAACTTCCGTATCTTATTCTATGTCCTTCCGTGTCTGAACTATTGAACCAACCGAAGTGATTATCTTCAGCCAAGTTTATTTCCATTCTATCATTAGTGCTTACCGCACCATTACGAAAAGCAAATAAATTTGTATTTACCACTCCTTGACTTCCTGCTCCTAACCTAAATATATCCGTTCCTCCTTTTCTAAAAAACAAAAAATTGTTCACCCCTCCGTCACCGTCAAAAACGTGTGAACCGTGGTCATTAGTAGCGTATAACTCTGTTGAACCGTTTTTAAATTCAAGGGTTTTGTTGTTTATATCAAGTACTCGATTTCCTGACAATGTTCCGTCTGCCGTATAAATTGAATCGCCTCCACTAGAAACATCAACCCAAGCTGAACCATTATACCTTTGTAAACTATTTAAGTCCGTATCAAATAACATTAAGTTGGTATCGGGAGAACTTATTGCATTTTTTTGAGCAGTTGTTAGCCTAGGCATTAGAAAACCATCTGTTGTAGTAGATAGTTCTAATTTTTTAGATATAAGCGTTTCACCTTGTAAGCTAATATCTTCCGTTCCTATTGGTAAACCTCCCCCAACATTGAAACCCCTTCCCGTTATTCCTTCTATAAAAAAAGATGCTTGTGCAAATGAATCGCCGTTTCTTATCCAATGATTAGTGACGTTATTATCAACCATTGCCCACTGTTGGAAGTTACTTGATACATATTGGTCAATTCTGTTTGCCGTATTGTTTAAAGCCCCAACGTGTCTGAAATTTGTCGACGCTAAATCGCATAAAGTACCCTTTAGTAAAAAACCTCTTGTGCCTGCTCTGTTTTTCATTAGAGCAATAAAATCGGTATAATCCGAAACAGTGTTAAAATACCCCCCACTATTAACGGTAAAAACTGTACCTAAATCTCCATCTACTCTTAACAATGGTGATGAAGTAGAACCCGTTCTAGTAATATTTGAACCATCAATAATTAATCCTAAATCATTACTCGTTCCACTTGCTAAAGTACCTGCATCAAAAGTTATTTTTTTATTGTCTAAATCAACAATACTATTTTGACCAATGTTTACATTTCCATTATCGAGCCATTCCCAAGTTTTATTAGGCGTTGAATCATTGTCATAAAGTGCCAAAGTTGAACCCGTTGAAGTTCCTTGTCCTTTTATAATAGTTTCACCTTGCAAAGAAATATCTTCACTTCCTACTAAATCGTTAGCACCAATTATAAAAAATTGACTCGCATTTGTATATCCGTCAACATAAAATTTAGTTCGGTATTGACCACTTATAGTATGAACAATGCTACCATTTAAAATCCATTCAACTTTAGGTCGAAGGTGTTCAATTCTTAAACGAGTAGTTGTGTTTTGATTCCAAAAATTAGTTTCAACTGCTTTAACTGTAAAAGTATTACCTGCTAATGAAAGTTCTCTTGTTCCTGCTGTGTTACTTAAATTAAGTAAATTAATACCATCAACTGAAATATTTTGAATGTAACCCGTTTCGTGTATTTTAAAAAGAGAATTATTATCAATAATAAAATCATTCGTACCCGTTGCAAAAGTTAAATCTCCCGTACTTGTAACCGTTCTCGCTCCCGTTGTCCCGTTTGCTGTGTAAATTGAATCTGCTGCTGAAGCATTAGTTAATTGAGAAGCAGGAACATTACCTGTATTATCAAGCGTAGCAATACCATCAGCTACACCTTTTTGTGATTTTGAAATATAATCTCCTAATTTGTACATAGCTAGTTTTTATGAAGTTTCTGTTATTCTTGCATTACCATTTACAGCAGACCACACACCATGTATAACACCGTTGTATTTATCAATAATTAATGTTTCACTAGGACTTACACTAATACTATAATCTGTAGTAGTTGCACCAGTTCCTAACTTAACATAAAGAATAGCTGTACTTTCGTTTGTAATAACACCTTCTACTCTACTTGTATTAGCTGCTAAAAGTTGTACAGAAGTTGCGCTAGAAGATACACTACTTGTAGCAGAAGTACTTGCTGAACCTCCACCTGATACACTAATAAGATTTGTAACTAGTCGATTGTTTTCTTGTAGTAAAAACTCTGTAGTATTTCTAGGGTCTAGATTTCCCATAATAGCAATTTATTTTAATTTAATTATACCGTAATTGCCATTGGATAAATTTCGTTTTCTTTTACAAAGTTCATAACCTTCTCGGCTACCTTCGTCATTTGTATTACCCTCTATACAAGATGCAATACTTTCTTCTACTTTTTCTATAACACCAATGTGCCTTGCTCGGTTATCAGATTTTCTAATAACCAAAAATAAATCTCCTAATTCTGGAGATGCTTCTCCTTTCTTTAACTGTTCAGGAGAGTAATATGTTGCAGTAGTACTATCTTTTATAGCATACTGTTTAGTTTCTTCACAAGACCATGACCACTTCATAATGTCTTGCATATCTATACCTAAAGAAGCGCATGAATGATCTAATGCCGTAGATACAACTCCATTACACCAAGCAGCCCAATCACCTTCATTACCCTTCATAAAGGCTCTTACCCAAGGACCACTATTAGCGTGTATCTCTGTAGGGTGTTCTTCACAAAACTGTTGCATGTATTCAACTAATCTAAGCTTTACATCAACTTCACCTTTTACTTCTCTAAAAGCCCTTCTCATAGGGGCGACCAAACGAAGCCAAGTAGTCATATCTACTTGACCTGTTTGCTCTATACCTTTAATTGACTGAAACTCTTTTACAGCTGATGCTGTAGCGTTTCCGTACCAATCATCTATGTCAACACGAGTACTAAATTTAGTAGTATGAAACCTATGTAGATTTAACCACTCTTGAACTTTTTTAGCCCAGCCATCTTTTTTAGTTCCAACTTCCAAAATTTTCTTTGGAGGTTTTAACTCAAGCAAGTAATCAGTTCTATTTAGTAACTCTTCCATTTTTTATTTTGATAAAAAATCTACCATTATAGTAAAGCTTCTATTTTTTTGTGGATTGATATTTAAAATTTCAAATAAAGCTTTATCAACTTTGTGTAATTCAATTTCAATTGGAGCTTTTAAGTATTCAGTCATTTTACTTTCATACTTTTGCTCTTCATCTTCTCCTTTAAAAACAAACCTATTAGGATTTCCGTTAGCTTCTTCTTCTGTTAAAATTTTAAAAGAATTATCTTCATTTTTTTCAACGTACTTTTCTAACAATTCAAATTGATACTGTCTATACTGTTTAGCTATAGACTCAAACTTAGATTCATTCTTACCTAAAGCATAAAGCATTTTCCCATTTACTGTAGGAGTTGATTCTAATAAATCAATAATTGCTTTACCTAAAATTAAAACGATTTCATTTGTTACCTTTTGTTCTTCTTGCACTAACTGTGCTTCTGCAATTGCTTCCATTTTCTTTTTCTTTTATAAAATTGTTATATAGCTAAAATACTAAAAAATAATTAAGGTCTAAGGTGTTCCATGCTTACATAATCTAGATTAAAAACATCACCAATATTATTTCTTGATGCAGTAGCATTAATAACTAAATCATATACAGATAAGTTAGCCATTCCAATATTATTATTGCTAATATTAATAGGTATAGAAGCTAATCTTGTTTTACCATTTACAGAAAAATGTAAAATAGTATTAGAAATTTTAATTATTTCTACAGAATAAACAAATTGATCTGTTATTGTTTGACCTGCAGAAACAGTTGCACTAATAAAATTTACAGGAGTTGTAGTAGCACCTGAAGAATCTTTTCCAAAAATAGTAAAGTTTATAGTTAAACCACCCGTAGAAGCTACAGTACTAAGACTTCCTGAGTATTTAATTTTAATCATTTCATTGTCCTTAATATTATTTACACCGTCAAACTCAAAAGAATTTAATGTTTGAGGAGTGTTAATAGCAGCAGTAAGGTTGTTGTCTACACTAGTGTGAGCTAAATAACTTTGATTTCCTTGAGTTATTGGACACAAAGCAGTAAGTACTTTTTGTAAAACAGAATTTAAACCTTCTCCGTTTGCTACATTAATACTAGTATCGCTTGTACAAGATATAGCAGAACCATCATAATTAATGTTTCCTGTTAGTTGTGCATTTTTTGTATTGCTGTTTAAATTATCTGTGCAATTTCCAGCCCCATTGCATCCGCATCCGCAGTCACTCATTGTTTTATATTTTTGAAGTTATACATCTAAGTTTTTCTATTTCATCACAAGTTAAACAGTCAAAAGTTGTTATCCAAAGTAATGCTTCTAATAATTCTGAATCGTCAGCCATTCCACCATAGTGCTTACCTACTATTGCTCTGTTAGTTACTTCACAACTCTTACTCGCTAACTTAGTGTTTATATCACATTTAAGTTCATCTAAACAACAATCTACTAAAGCAGCAGGTGTAGTTACAGTAGGATATGGAGTAACAGGATTTATATTCTGCATATGAGAAGTTGTACGAAATGGATTACCTAAGCCACCTATTTGTACAGGAATATGTATGTTAACTTCATCATTACTTAAAGGTCTTACAACTTGTGAAGGATTACTATTTATATAATACTTAGTAGGAGAGGTTAATGATTGATACATGTTGTGAGCAACTCTTGAATGATATGAAGTTGTTCCAGTTTTAACATGATAAAGATTTTTTTCGTAAGTTAAATCTAAAGTTAAATCTGTATTGTAAGCTATAGTTGACCAATGAACATCTAAATCAGTTTTCTTATAATTTATTAAAACTACTTTACCTACATATAGAAAAACAAAATTACTAATGTTTCCTAAGTTTACTATAGGATATACATCAGAGTAATTTGTTAAATGAAATTTTGAAATCTTTACATCATTAACATCTTGATAAGCATAATAACCAAAAGAACTACCTTCTTCAATCATTAAACCAAGCATATTAGTTCCTTTTTGAACTACAGCTTGACCACCACCAGTTTCAGCACTAATTCTTACAATAGAAAATACATCTGTAAAATAATAATTATCATCAAATGAACTATAAGTTAAAAACTTAATTCTATTGTTAGTCATTAAAGCTAAATGATTTCTAGCAAACTGATTTAAAAGAGGACCTTCATCAGTTGTAGGAGAATCTAAAAGTAACTGAGTTAACCATCTATTTCCACCACCATCAGGTCTAACTGAATTACAAATAATGTAATTTCTTTTTGAATCATAAGCGTATGAACTATCTGCTAAAGCAAAATTATAACCTTTTTGAGTTGGTACAAAATTATTATCATACTCACCAATTGCACTACCCATTGCATAATATTTATCAGCTTTACTTGCGTAAATAAAAGCATTAGGGTTTCCTGTCATTCTTGGATGATTAGATACAGTTTTAACAAAATTCCAAGAATCACTTTCTTTTTCAAGAGTAAACAATCTATTTAAACCACCAAATGACCAACCTATCCAATAATATAAAGAGTTTTTAATACTATAAATTATAGTACCATTAAGAACTGTAAGGTCAGTAGTAGTACTATCAGAAAGAAATAACTCTTGATTTCTATATTCATTACCTACTGAATAAGTATTATCAACAGCTAATTTTAAACGTGATGTTTCTGTTAATCTAGCAGGAAGATTAGCAGCAGAAGGTATTGTAATTACGTAAATTCCCATATTAACAATCTAAACAAATATTAGTACATATTTTATTAGCAGATTTAATAGTTTTATTAGCACAATCACCTAAACCTTTTTCAATTTGTGCTTTTGCTTGTTCAATTTTAGATTTAATTAACAAAACTTTTTCTGTCAACTCTTCACTACAATCACTACAACAATCGTCTGCTAGTTTTATTATAGACTCTTTAACGCATCTCTTAACATTACAATCAAAAAGAATACATTTTGTTACTCTTCCTATTTCTAGGTTGTTAGAATCATATATAATATACGTAAATTCATATACACCATCTTGAAAATCAGGACCACTATTATTAACAGGTGGTGTGTTGGTTGTATATAAATCAGCTATACCAAATTCAAAACAGTTTGAAGTTCCTACTCCATAAGCAGTTAAAACGTCATACATTACTACAGTTAAGTTTCCACTTAAACCTACGTTAAGGTCAAGTCCGTTATAAGTAGTTCCTGGAATCATAGATATAACTTTAATTCTGTTAGTACCTATTTTTTCCATGTACCAACCTGTGTCTTGAGCTTTACCGTTAGCAGTATTAACTAGTAAATCTACAGTCGTTTCTATGTCAGTTGTAAAAATAACATTAGAAACAATTACACCGTTTATATCTACAACAACAGTACCTTGATTACCACTTGCAAGAGCGAACTCACCATATGCTTTAGTAGCTGGTACAAAACTTAAATCTACATCACTATACGTAGTTCCATCAGGAAACTTTACATTAAATCTTGTTTTACCTATTTGATATTTAGTAATATTAGTACCTATACCGTAACCATCAGTACAAGCTGTAGTTTCACATGGTTCTGTTTCACAAGTTGTATCGCAAAATTTATACTTGCTACAACAAGTTACATTGCTTATAGTAAAATCTAGTTTCATCTCTATTTATTTAATTTGTTCTTTTTACAATATTCTTAATTATTAAGTAAGGAGATAAAGGAGCTCCTGTAGCTTTCATTGTTGTTTCTAAAGCTTTTAAAGCAGCTTTGTCAAAATCACCATTAAATGTATTCCAAATTACAGCAGAAGCATCTTGTGCTAAAGCTGAGAAAGGGTCTTGTATTTGTCTTCTCCAAGGCTCGTCATCTATATTTGAAATAACAACATCAGCAATTTGACTTATTCCATAAAAGTTACCTAAAACTGTACTTATCATTTTGTATGCAGCAAACTCAGGTATATCTTCTTCAGGGTCATCAAAGCCAGTACCCAATGTTAATGTTTTTAAAATGTCAACAACAACTACAGCAGCAGCAGACAATACCATTATATTTACAGAACGTTTTACAAATTTATGTTTATTTTCTGTAGTAGGATTGTTCATTAAATCTACAGCACCTTCAATCATTAACATTGCTAATTTACTACGAGCTGAACCAAACATAGTTATAAACCTAGCTAAAGATGTTTTGTCATTAGATAAACCTGACCTATTGTTTGTATCAAAAGTAGGTTGTGTTTTTTTTACTATTTCTTCTGCTCTTCTTGCTACGTGTTCATAAAAAGCATCACCATCAGCTTTAGTTAAACCTAACACTTCTTCTGCTTCAAATTGTACTGCTTGCCATATAGAACTAACTGTAGCAATATCAAAAGCTTTAATACCACTCATAGCAGCATTTTTAGATATTGCTAAATTACCACCTTCTTTAAAGCCAAATGAATTTACTAAAACTTTTCTTAAACCTTTTGTAAAAGGTATATTAATAAGGTCATCTCCTATTCTGCTATCCATTAAAGCTTCTCCTGTTTCTTTACTTATAGCTCCTTCAAATCTTTCTGCAAATATTGGAGAGTATTTTTTCATTATTGCATATAATGGATTACTATCGTCCATTCTAAACTCTATTGGAAACATAGAGTTATTGTCTCCTATTTTTTTTTTATGTATTTGATTAAACACTTCTTGATATCCTATACCTGCAATCATTCCTTTTCCCCATCCAGCCATTTGCAAAAATTTAACATCAATAACTTCTGCTGCTGCTTGATATGAAATAGGTTGCTTAAACATAGTAGGTACGTTTAATGCTAATACAGAAGTACTAAAATTAGACATTATTTTATTAAAAAATTTTGCTGATTTTTTAGCACCTTGAGAACTATAAAGTATTGAATTATCTTCTAGATTATTTACGTTACCTTCTAAAGCAGTTATTAAATCATTTATTGTTTTATAATCTTTTCTTGAAACGTTTTTTTCATATTTACGTTTTAAACTTTTAATTAATTTTCTTGCATTTGTAATAGGTAAAACATACGCTGAATAATGACTTGCGCTTTCTGTATAATTTTCTACGACTTGATAAGTATCTCTTATTCTTACAGGCTGCCTATCTGTCTTCTTATCATATCTTGCACCAATAAAATCTACCATAGACTTTCGGTTTCTTACATCGGTTTCAGATTTCAAACCGTAAGAAACTGGAAAATAATTTTTTACGTTTTTTAACTCTACACCTAATTCATCTACATGAGCTTTATTAAGTTTTTCATATAGAAAACTCATAGTTGTATCAATTAACGCAACATTTTTTTTCATTCTTTCATTAGACTCTATTTTAGATTTTATATTATTTAAATCAGTTAATGTTGGCAAAAACTTTCTAGTAGCTAAATCTCTACCTTCAATAACATTTTGTAAAACTATACCGTCTTCTAAAATCTGATCCTTTGTACTTCTTGAATCATCTTTAGAACTATCCATCCTTATCATTAAATAAAGATTAAGTAGTTCAGCTTCTGTTAATTTAACCTTCTTTCCTCCAAGGTCAACTTCTACTGTAGATAATTGATTTATATCTTGAGTTTGATTTTTAAAAAAACTACCATCTAAATTTTTACTATTTTTTATCACTTGGTTAAAAGATAATAATGCAGCTTGTTTAATTTTTAACTTAGCGTGATTTGCATGCTCAAACTCTTCATAAAGCATTTGTTGAATAGCACTGTCTGATTGACCACTTAAAAATTTAGATTGCAGTCTTGCGTTACTTAAATAAGTATTTAACAATTGTACTATAACTTTAAAAAACTTTTTTAATGCTGGGTTTTGACCAATAAATCCTTTATTATACCAAAAATCTTCTCTTTGTTTTGAAGCACTTTCAATTTCGTTTTCAGATATTTTTGAAGCAGCTTCAATACTTATTGACTTACCATTAGGTAATACTAAATTCTTTTTTTGCCACTTTACTCTTTCTATTCTTTTTTGTATATCGTAAATATTTCTAGCTAACTTAGTTCCTTCTGTTATAACATTTGTAGCTTTTTTACTTCCTTCTTTTATACCAAACTTTTCCCATTGAAATTGTTGTAACAAATTCCTATCACCTTGATTGTCTAATTTTAATAATGTAAACATTGACCAAGCAAGTATTGCATCACTATTAGTAGTATTTGCAACAGAATAACTATTCTTTATATTATTTAAATCATTTGTGTCAAAAAAGTTTACTTCTTTATACTTACTACTTTGGTCTTTATCAACTTCTTTTAAGTCTTCTATTTTCTTATTGTAAAATTCTCTTAAACCTATTAAAGATTCTTTTATTGCTGATTTATCTAAGTTGGCAAAAGTAAAAGCTAGTTCGCCAGGAACTAAAGAGTCTAAAGTAATTTTATTATAATTTTTATTATTTGAATAATAATCACTATTCATTAAATCAAAAACTAGCTTTTTTAAAGCTACTTTCTTTTGTATTCCCTTTGTATCATTTTTATAATTATATGCCTGTTGAGAATCAAAATCTACTTGAGCTTTTAATTGTTCATTTTCAACATAAGCAGTATCATTTCTTTTATAAGGAGTTTTAATTTTTTGATACCTAACTATATCAGTTCCTCTTGTTGTGTCAGTAGAGAGTTGCTTATTGTCTTTAAAAGACTTAAATAACTCGTATCTAATGTTAGGTTGTCCAAACATTGCTCTTAACATATTCCAAAACTTCTGTACCCACTTTTTAAAACCAGGTGCAGTATATTGTTCTGTATAGTATCTACCAATTTTTTCAACTAATTTTTCTTCTCCATATTTTTCAATAGCTTCTTTTACCATTGGAGCATTACGATACATATCTATGTATATGTGTGCATACTCATGTGGTGGAGTTTCTAAATAAGCGTCATTAGCCCAAGCAACCATAGAGTGTAAAGAGTTTCTAATACTCTCTCCCATCTCACCAGCTTTTAATGGTACAAATGTTCCATCTTCTTTTATAATACCTTCCTTGTTAATTATAACATTAGGCATTGCTTTTTTTAAATCATTAATTACCTTACTAGTTAATTCAGGGTCGTCTTTTAATCTTTGAAGAGTAGAACTTTGAGAAACTGCAAATCCTTTAATAACATCAAACATAGTTTTAGGTATGCTCTTTACATCAGGAACTTGATAGTTATTAGCTACATATATTTGCATAGCTTTTTTCCTTCCGTTCTTTTTAACTAAGGCTTTCCATTGTGGGTTAGTAGGTATAGGACAATTCATATTGCTAATTTACTAAATTCTAACCTTTAACAAGCTTCGTCTAAATTATCAGCAACATCACTAGCTTCTGATAAAGACTCTGTTCTAAAAGTAGTATATTCATTTGTTTTTTTCGCCATTGAATCTTTGTCTATTATTGATACAATGCTTTCATCTTTATTATATTGTTGAAATTCATAAATGTTCGAATCTCCTTCAATTTCAAATCTAACACCAGGTTTACCTTTTACTGTTTGATACGTTTTTACATTATTTTTAGTTAACTCAGTTTTTAAGAAAACAACATTATTTTCTTTAACATCTTTAATGTCTTTTAATATCTGACCTTCATTATCAACTAATTTATTTGCACTCTTATACTTTTTTAATGGGTAATATAAATCATTATAATTTTCAGCAATTTCTAAATCATTTAATTCATAAATTTTATTTTCTTTAACACCGTCTGATTTAATATTTGAAATATATTTTAAATACTCAACCGTAAAATCACTAGGCATAATACTGATTAAACTTCCTAGTTTATTACTTAAACCAAACTTTAACATTTGATAAGCCTTAAAGTCTTTTTGTGTTTCTAAAGGAAGTTTTAAAAAATCTTCTTTAGCCAATCTTTTTTCTGTAGTAGTTAAATAACGTATATCATTTTTACCAGTTAATATCCTTTCTTCTACGTCTGTTAAAGGATTTGTTTCTGTTGTTAATTGCAGTAATTGTAAAAACTTATTTTTAGCACTTTCTTTAGAACGATTCATTTCAGACATATTACTATCTAAATATTCGTCATACTTAATAGCAACGTCTATTAATTTTGGTAACATATTTTCTGTTACAGGTATTACTAAGTTTTGGTCTTGTAATGATTTAATATATTGCTTAACATATTGTTTTTTAGTTATACCTTCTGTTGTTTGTCCTTTTTCATTCCATGTTGCTTGTTTAACTTCATTAGAAATCATGTTACCAAAAGTTTCATTAAAACCTTCTATTTTCATAGATAGACTACGGAACGCCATTTCTAATTCATACTGTTCATTATTTTGAGAAGTATTATCTTGAGGAACTAATTCTTTTTGAGCTTTAATGTATTTTTTTTGTAATACGTTTTCTGTATTACTAACATTTTGAAATTTAGCTTTTTGAGAAAAAGCAACCATAGAGGCTAACCTTATTAGTAGAGAATCAGAATCACCATATTCTAAAGCAGATATTTCTTCTTCAATATCTAATTTTTGAGATACCATTAAAGCAAACATATCATCTATTCTACGTTTTTCAGTTTTCATATCAAACTCTTTAACGCCATAAGCTTCTCTACTTTTCTTTACTTGTTCAATTTCTTTATAATAACTTTCGTTTTCTGTAATAAAATGATGAGATAAAGTATCTAAAGCAAAATCTACTAATTTTTCATAATGTTGATTTAAAGGTTTATTAGCTAACTCATTATATCTTAATTTAGTTTTACTGTTTTTATTCTTAATTAAATTAAAAGCAGATTTAACATCTCTTAATAAATAACCGTCATTAGGTATTTTACCATCTAACTGAGCAATAGAAGTTACTGTATTTAGCTCATTACCTAACTCTGTAAAATACATTAAAGTTTCTAACTCTTTTTGTATAGCTGTATTTTTTTCGTTTATTATTCGGTCTTTTAAATTAATTTTTAATTGGTCTTTATTTTTCTTTTTGTTGTAAGAATTATCTGACGTGTTATCAGTTGTATAAAAATCTATAATATTGTCTTGGTTAATAAACTTAATAACATTTTTTAATTTAATACCACTTATAAGCATTGCTACAACAACATTAATATTACTTGCATTAATACCTGCAGTTAATAAAACAGGTTTCTTAGATATATCTAAAGCAGCTTGTAAAAGCATTGCAATATCATTTGCAGTCTTAGGAGCATCTATCTCTTCTAAATCTATTTCTTGACCCATTATAGTAACCTTTGGATTACCTTTAAAGACAACTCCTGCTTGATACAAAGCAGCATTAAGCTTACCAGCAACAGCTAAAATACCAACAGCTTTTTCACCAAAAGATAAACGAGCATCTGTTTCATTCATTTCAGTAGCACTTCCGAAATTAAAATCTTCTCTTAAACCTTTTCGACCTGAATCTTTTAATTCATCATTAATGTCTTTTACTTGCTTTTCAAAAACATCAAGATTAATACTACCATCTTTAATTCTTTTTTTATAATCATCAGTCTGCATTAATTCATTCATCAAATTATAAATCTTATTCTTTTTAGAATTTTCTTTTATAACAGTCTTACCTTCTTTAGTTTGTAAATCCATTCTGTAAATAAACACTTTATCTCCATCGTGGTCAGCATCAGATTTTACTGTAAAACCATGTGGAAGAACAGCCATATTTGCATCATCTATAAACCCTACAACTCTTGCATTAAGCGTAGAGATTGCATCTGACGCAGGAACTCTAACACCAGGAACAAAGACACCTCCTTTTTCATTTTGTTCTTTTAAGAACTTCTCAGCTTGTTCTTTTGTTTTTCCAAACATACTCCAAGGAAGTAATATTTCATTTTCATTATCACCTAAACTTTCACTTTTTAATCTGCCATCAATATCAGGAACCATTTTTAAATAAGCACCTGGAAGTCTTAAATCAACACCTTTAGATTTTATCTTAGAGATAATAACTTGTTTAAGCTGTTGCAACATAGCAGGGTGATCAATTTTGTTAATTGTTTTTTTATTATTAACAATATCTTCAGCTTTTGTTAAAGCTTCTTGCTGTTCCTTACTTAAACCTTCTTCAATTTCTGAAAGTCTTTTAATTGTTTTTCTTGCCTTATCTAGTTTTTTACCTTCTGATTTATTGTATGCAATCATTTCGTCAAGCATCTGAATTGTATCAGGGTCTTGCAATTGGTCAATAGAATCTTTTAAACCTATTAGTATAGAATTTGTTTGAAATAAAACATTTCCTAACACAGAGTCTTTGTAATTATTAGAATTTTCATTTAATCCAATTTGCTCTTCTAGCAATTCAACCATTAATTGTTCTAACTCTTGACTGTTTTCTTTAGCAATATCAGAATTAGTAAAGTTTGTTAATATTTTTACAAGCTGTGTAGCAAATCTTGCTTCTTGAAATGCTAACTCTTTCTTTGAAAGTTTTTTATTTTCATCAAATGGTATGTAAAAGTTTTCACTGTCATAGATGTAACTAGATTTATCTATTGCTTTCCAATTTTTATCTTTTATGTTTTTATATAAATTATCAATAGATGAAGGTGTATCGTATAACTTAGAACCTTTAGTTGACTCTACATCAATAACTTGAATGTGATATTCATCTCCATACTCTTCTTCTAACATTTGAAGCATTTCATACATTTTGTAAAATCTACTTTCTTTGTAGTTTTCACCCATACTACCTTTTGCTATTGCAATAAGATTGTTTTCACCCTCTTCATTTTCCATAGAGTTTATAGAAGAGTTTTTATGATAAATGTTTCTACCATCTTCAGTTATCATGTATTCACCATCTTTAGAGTTATCTCCAATTTTATTTAGCTTTCTTTCTCCTAGTTGTTTTTGTATTTCTTTAGTCATTTGACTTCCTCTAAATAAAAATGAATTGGAAATATCTTCTCCTTGGTCATCTTTCATTTCAAACACAATAGTCTTAACAGTTTTATTTGTGTTTTGATGACTTAAATTAACTTTAGTTCCTAATGAATCAAAACCACTATTACGCTTAATAACGTTAGAAGAATCTACTGTGTAAACTGTTTTACCTTTCTTTTTATTATACTTTCCTTTTACTAATCTATATGCTATTGGTTCTGAAACAATGTCATTAATAGCTAACCTATTTATTCTATCGTTAATAGTAAAAGCAGTTATTAATTTATCTAAAGTTGTATAAAGTTTTTTATTTCCTACATGGTCTTTAGAAAAAGCTTTGGTTAATTTTGTTTTATTTAAAGTGTCAATTATTGTTTTTTTCTCTTGCTCTATAGATTTTATTTTTTTGTTAAAACCTTCTACTTGATTTTTAGTAAAATCACTAGGAAATTTTTTATTAATAAAATCAGTTTTAAAAGCTATAACTTTAACTTTTCCTTTTTCATCATAAGCATAGTTTAAAGAAATTTTATTAAACTCTTCTAAGTATTTTTTCTTTCCTGCTTTATCAAGAAGTTTATAGTTTTCATTTAATAATGATTGGTCAACATTTCTTTGTTGAAGTAAAACTGTATTTGCTTGATTAGCATCTAATCTATTTACACTTAACCAGTTTGAATGTGAACGGTCATTAATCATTAACTTTTGGTCGTAGGAATCACGATTTTGATTTGTAGCAAAATAAGCTAATTGAGTTATTAGTAAATCAATTTCATTTTGTTGCCCATGCTCAGTTGCTTTTTCCCCTACGTAGTTTACAGCATCGTCTATAAATTGATTTACAATTCCGTCATTCATTAATTTTGCAAAGACAGGATTGTTTCTAAACAAAAACACTTTTTTATTTCTACCATCTAAACCTTCTACAGTAATTTGTTTATTGTTTTTCTTTTTTGCTTCTTCTGTCTTTTTTGCAATATTAGTAAAGGCTCTATTTAAATATGAACCTAATCTAGTTGTGCTTATAGAGTTACCTGAAGAGTTAATAAACATATTTGCATTATGTATATCACCATCGTATTGGAATGCTGCAAATGACATTAAAGAACTAACAGCACCACCAGACATAATAACATCACTAGTGTTTTTAGATTTGTTTGCTTTATTTTTTTTCTTTTGTTGTTGCTCACCAAATGTGTTTAAAATTTCAACCATAAAGAAATTAGAAGCAGCTTGTTTTTTAGCTTTTGGGTCTGAAATATTATTAATTGTATTTAATTCTCTAGCCCTAATAATTAAATCACCAGTTGTTTTATTTCTTGTTTCGTTTTGTTTTGATTTAATTAACCAATTTACATAATGAACAGCATCAAATTCTCCTTCGTTTAAACCAAATAATAACTCTCCAATAGCATCTACTTGCTGAACATCAAAAGTACCTAATTGATTATGTAAGAAATATCCTTTGCCTGTTTTAATTCGTTCATTTATTATTTCTTGGATATTCATTCCACCTTTCCCAACACGAGTAATAATCTGTGATATAAATCTTGGGTCAAGTATTCTTTTTTTAAACTCTCTTGTTCTGTTTGCTTTTATTCTTGAAGCACTTGTTTTGTAAACTTCAACTTTATTATCTCCTGTACTTTCTGTTTTTATATTAATAGATTTATAAACTACAGATTGTTGTGATAATACTTCAATTAATAAAGTTTGATAAACATTTGTTTTCTGACTGTTATCGTATTGTTTTGCAGCCATTAAAGTAGAAAGCAAAGCATTTGCAATATTATTACCTTTCTTAGAATCATTTTTAATTTTTGTAACAACTTCTTGATTTGTAACACTATTTTGTGCAACTTTTGCTATATATGAAAAAACTAAATCTTCATGTATTTTTTTACCATCAGAATCAACTAGTGTACCTATTAAAGAAGCGATACTACTAGTCATCTTTTTATCTCCTTTAATATTTTCTTTTTCTACTTTTCCAGTATCTTCTTCTTTATTTTGATCTCTATTTATCTGTTCGTCTATAAAATCTTCTTTTACCTCTGTAGGTAATTTAACTAACTGCTCTGTAACATAAGCCATATGTTCTAAATAAGAAACTCCTGACTCATAAACTGTTTGTTCTAATAATACACTTATTTTTTTACTATCAGAAAGCTCGTTATATTTAACATCGTAACCAATAACTTTATTATCACTATCTATTAGCTCATTGTACTTAGCGTTTAAAGCTACTGTTGGAAAAGTTTGTTCGTTATCATTCATTATGCTTATTAAAGCAATACGTAAATTAGATAACACCTTAACGGCTGTAATGTTTTTATCTTCATTTAATAAAGAATTAATTACAAACTGTTTAGTTTTTCTAGATAAAAAATTATTATTAAAGTTTGCAACATCAACCCCTATAGCTTTTCTTTGTTCAAGAGCATTGTTTTCTAAATAGTTTGTTTCAACCATTATAGGCTTACTATTATAAATTAAACTATCTGATAAAAAATCAATATAGTTTCTTTTATTAACACCAGTAAACATTCTCTTAATTGTTCTCCAAAGCTTTTTAGCAATTGAACCCCATTTAGTTAATTGACTATTAGAAAACATACCTTCAAGCTTAGGTATAGAGTTTTCAGACATAGCTTGAACTAAAGCTTCCATAGCTTGTTTTTCCGTTGTATAACTAGGATATGCCTGTTTAGCTAATTGAAAAAACTTTGTAGTTTTAATCCATTCTAAAGCATTTTTAACAATTTCTTTATCTGCTATTAAATCTATATAAACGTGTGCAAATTCGTGTACTAAGGTATTCTGATAAGCTTCTTCTGAAATAGTAATTCCGTCTTTAGATACTTGACCTAATATTTCTACTCCGTATTTATTAAATAATTTATCAACTAATTGAACAGGTATTTTAGGAAACATTTTTTTAAAATGTTCTTTTATGTTTTCAAAAAGTTCATTGTTATCAATTATTTTTTGTGAATCATTAATCTCAGAAGTTATATTTTTTCTTTGTTCTAAATTTATATCACCACTAGGTAAGTTATTAATTTTAGGGATAACTTTATCTGCGGTTTTTTCATTTTTGTTTGCTTTTTGTGTTGCTAATGTTTCTTTTTCTATTTCCTCATCAGTTTGAGTATTGCCATTAGGATTATTGCTAGGATTAGTATTGGTAGGATCATCAGGAGGTGTTAATTGGTCTTTATCTACAGAGGTCAATTTACTTAAATCAATTTTCTTTTTCTTAGTAGGTGTAGTTTCTTCCTCTACGTCTTCTCCTGTTTTTTGTTCAGTAGTTGTATCAGTTGTAGTAGAAGTTCCTGCTCTCTTTTTTTGTTCTTCTTTATAATATGCAATCCTTTCATTTGCTTCTTTTATTTCTTCTTCTAAAGACTTTACATCTTCCTTATTATATCTTTTAAAGAAAAAAGAATTCTCATAGTCCTTTTCTATTATCTTTATCTTTTCATAACTTTTGGATATAAAATTGGATTCTTTTTTTATAGCCTCAATTAATTTATCTTCTTCTCTTTCTTCTTTTTCCTTGTTTTCTTGTTCTTCTTCTTGCTCTTTAGCTTCTCTTTCTTTCTTCTTTTGCTCTTCTTTCTTTTTAGTTTCTTTTTCTGCTTTAGGAAGTTTAGCTATTTCTGTATCAAAAAGTTCTTTTAATTTTTTTAACACATCTACACGCCCCTTATCCCTAGCTTCTGTCATTGCCGAAAGAATTGCAGTAGCTAAAGCTTCTCTTTCTGAAGTTTGATTGTTTTTATCAGGGTGTACAGTTTTAGCGTATTCTTTAAAAAGTGTTTTAGCTTCTTCTGAATTATAATTAGGTGCTGATTTCATTGCTCCTAATACTGCAGAAAAAAGGTCTTGACCTACATCTTTAGCTGATTTTTTAGAATAGTTTTTACCACTTTTTTTAGATTTCCCTATATTAAGGATATCATTTATTTTGTCTTTTATTGTCTTTTCTTTAGCTTTCTTTTTAGCTTCTTCTTTCTCAGCTTTTATCTCTTCCTTAGTTTTACCTGTAGGCTTTTTGTTTTTTATTCTTCTTGTATCTTCTTTATTTATAGAATCTAATTTTTCTTTTACATTACTATCAGATTTAGTAACTACATTATCAAACTCTTCCTTTAATTGCTCTTCAGTTAATGTTTCTAAATACTTTTTATATTCTTCTTCATTAAAAGGTTTTTCTTTATTTTCCTCTTTTTCTCCTTTTTCTTCTTTTTTTCTTTCTCCCTCATTAGGTTTAAACTTATTTTCTTCCTTAGCTTTTTCTTGTTCAGCTTTAGCTTCCTTTTCTTCTTTTATAAAGAAATCACGAGCTTGTTCAACTTCAGATTTTTTAGCATCATACATTTTTTGCTCATACTCATTAAAGTCTTTTTTGTTCTTTAACTTTTGAGCTAAGTAGTTTATTCTTTTTTTAGATATGTTACCATTATCTTTAAATTCGTTAAACTCTTCTTCTTCAACTTCATTTAAGAAATCACCTCTTTCTTCTTGTTTTTCTAATTGTTCCTTAACAGTTTTTTCTATAGTTTGATATTGTTTTTTAAATTCACTACTATATATTTTATCAAGTTCAGCTAATACTTCTTCTTCTGTTGTAAAAACATTACCATCAACTTGTTCAGCTAAATACTGATAAGCTAAAACCTTATCATTAAATTCATTTGGGTCTTTAGTTTCAGCTTTTTCTGTTCTGTATATTTCTTCGTAATTTATATTAATAGCACTTGAAATTAAATCAAATAAACTATTTTTATTTTCTTGGTCTATAAGTCTTTCTTCTATAGTTTTATCAAGTTCACCTTGTAGTTCTTTTTCTAATTGTTCTTTAGTTTTTGTTTTACTCTCTACAACTTTACCAGCTTTAAAAAGATTAAACATTTGATATTGAGCAATAGGATCTTCAACTTGTTTTACAAGATTGTTTTTTTGAACAAAAGCTTCCATCTCGTCTAAGATTTCGTTTGTTGCATCAATATCTTGCTTAGAAATATTATCGTCGTTGTAAGCCTTAGTTAAAGCTTGATTTATTTTATCTCTATTTTTTGTTTTTTTATTTATAACATCATCTGCAATTAAATTAAAAGCACTTTCGTTACCAATATTTCTTTCACCTCCAATTGCATTAAGTTGCAAACCAGCCATTCCACCACCAATAATACCACCAAGTATTCCTGCAAATACACTATTAGTAAAAGTTCTTGTAGCATCTTCACCGTCTAAAAAGAAATCACCAAAAGAATCAGCATCTAAATCAAATACTTCTTGACCGAATTTACCTTTACCTACTTTAGCATCTTTATCTGCAAAAACTACATCGTAAAATTGTTTAGCACCTTCTTCAATATATGTTTGTGTAAATTCTTGAAAAGATTCTACCATTACACCCTTAGCTATATCTGCAGCTTTTAAAGCGTTTGAATATTTAGGTAAAAAAGCTTCTAATATTTTGCTTGGAGGCTTTCCAGCCATCCCTTTAAAACTTTTTTGTGCTGCTGCTTTTACTATTTGTCTTTTAGCAGCTAAAGCAGGTATTGCTCCAACAGCTTCAAGAGCCGCACCTTCTGTTAAAGAAACTACACCAGCTACAGTCAAAGCAAATCTTGCTGCATCAGTACGGTCTAAGCCTGCTGCTAAAGCCTCTTCTTGAACCATACCATACATCATAGTAGTTCCACCCATAAAACTACCAAAACGAGCTGAATTTTTTAATGAGCTTTCTCCTGTTTGTTCAAGTTTTTTTAACTTGTTTAACATGTCAACTCGTTTCTTTCCTTTTAAACCTTCTTTAAATTTTGGTACTTTTTTTAATTTTGATGTTTTACCTTTTTTAAATATTGCTTTTACAATATCATCAATACTATTTCTTGCTTTAGCACCAGATTTAAAAGCTTTACTTGTTCCTTCAAGTAACTTCTCACCTTTTCTTATTAATCTTCCTGATTTTGAAAGTAACTGACCTGCTTTAGCAAACTTTCCAATACCTATAACAAATCCAATTCCATTTCCTAATCCTGCAGTAAAATGAGTAGCATTAATGTCATCAAATTTCTCTATTGGCTTATAAAAATCATCAGAGTAACCAAGTTCAAATTCATATGCAAACTTACTAACACTATCTATCCAATTGTTTGCAACTTCTGTTTCTGTAATTGCATTAGATATAGTAGGAGCTAAATTAATCATACCTTCTACTGAACCAACAATTAAAGTATTATATACTCCACTAATAAAATCTCCTAAAACTCCTTGGTCAAACTCTGTAAAAGTTGGTGATTCTTCTTGAAAAGCAATTCCAGCATTAAATGGGTCTATTTGTTCTTGTGTGTCTGAAAAAGATTGAGCTATATCAGGGATATTGAAATTTTCGTCTAACGATTTAAACGCATCTGCATACTCTTCATTATTTATTTCTCTTTGATTTTCAGAAGTTGCGTTATTAGAGTTATTAGTTTCTCCCATTTGATGTTTTTTATATATAACAAATATACTATAGTATTTTATTAATTATTACTTAATCTTTGATACACTATTTGTTGAGCTTTTTCATAGCTAATTCCTTTTTCAGTTTGTAAAAACTGAATCATCTCATTTATATTTTGTTGATTGTTTACATTCACACTTTGATTTGTTGCCCCTTGTTGGTAGTTGTCAATGTTAGTTCCTCTATTTAAATCTTTAGCCAATTCAGTCATCATACCTTTATCTTTTACAAGGTTATCTATAGGTATATAAACTTTTCCAATAAAACCTTCTATTGTTCGTGTTTCAAACTCTTCATCTTGTTTATTCCAAACATCTTTAATTTGATATGTATGTTCTTTCCAATTGTTTTGTACAGAGTTCATATATTCAGTAGCATTTTTTAGATCATAAAAAACTTCAGCTTGTATCATTGCTTCATTCTGTTTTGTAATTGGATTATAAACAGAAACTTTTTCTCTTAAATTTATTCTAGAATTACGCAAATCAAATGTACCATGTCCGTCTTGTTGGTCTTCAGGTCTCATTCCTTCAAAGTGTGCGTCAAATGCTTGTGGATTTAATCTTTTAATAGCTTCTTGAAAAAATTTATTTTCATCAGCAGTTATAGCTAAAGAAGCACCTCTTGCATTTGTTTTCCCCATTCTTCCATGCTTGGGCAACATACGGCTAGGTCTTTCTTCTAGTCTTGCATATTGAGTAGGAATAGTATTAGTTATTCTAGTTTTAGCTGAACGAGTACCTGCTCGTGATTTAGCTGCTGCTGCTTTTTGTGCTGCTATTTTAGACTTTGTAAGTTCTAAATCAAGGTAGTTCATTGCTTTCCATTTAAGAGCATTTTCATTAGTCAAACCTCTACCATACTCACTAGACATTTTATCTGCTTGTTCATCACTTATTCCTTGTAATTTTAAAGCTTCTCTTACGTCCATTTCAGTAACTATATTATCTTTTGACCAAGGCTTTCTAGCATCTTTAAAATTAGATTTAAAAAATTGTGGATTAACGTTTCCTTTCTTTTCAATCATTCCAACATTAATTCTATCAAGCATACCTCTTTTTTTCAATGCTAATTGTTGATCCATAGTTAATCTTTTTCTTTCTCTAACTATTTCACCATCTTTCATTTTTGGATTTCCTTTAGAATCAAAAACAGGAACTTCAATTTCAGAAGAGCCAACAAACATATCTTTTTGTTTAGCATCAAGATACTGTGCATATTGACCTTTATTATGTACAGCGTTTTTCATTTCACTAGAATTTAGAATACCTCTTCTATACTCTCCTAAATCAGTTAAACCACCTGAAGCCATATATTTTCTAAGGTCGCCATTAAACTTAGTTATACCTTTAATTATACCTAGTCTTGACCTTTGCTCTGCTTCTTCAATATCTTTTTTATCTTCAGGTAATACATCAAATTCATTTATTTTATCTAACTGCTCTTGAATACCTTGTTCAGCTTGCATTTGTGCAGCAACTTCTTGTTGAGAACGTTGCTCCATTTGTCCTAACATCATTAAGTTAGAAGCCTTGTCTTGACGTTTTTGAGCCCAATTATCTGTTCCTGATAATGCAGCGTATAATCCGAAATCTCCCATTGTTTTTTTATTTTATTTACTAGTAGCTTTTTTTTTCTTAACTGAATTTTCAGCTTTCTTTTTAGCTGTCTTGCTTAGTTCTTTAAAATGAAATAATTTAACACTTGTTTTAGTGTGAGATTTATTTGAATGTAAAGTGCCATTAGACATTTTGTGCGTACTACCTTTGTGTTCAGTTCCATCTCTTTTGTAATGTTTAACGCCTTTCATAATTACTTTCTTTTTTTAACTGTTTTTTTTGCTCTTTTAAAATTAGCTGCAGACGGCGCACCTTTACTTCCTGGTTTACGCATACTTTCTCCAGAACCGTTTTTTATTCTTTTTCTCTTTGCATGTATGTTTGCATACAATCCTTTTTTAGTAGCTATATCTATTTAGTTTTGTTATCTTCAAGCCTTTTTCTTCTATCTTTTAAGAAACTTTCTTGTTTTTCTTTTTGATATTCTTGTGACATTTTTAAAGCTTGATTATTATACTGCTTACCTTTTAACATTTCTTTTGAAAGTTCATTATACATACTTCCTTCACCAAATTGTTTTTCGTAATCAGCACGCTCATTCATGTTTTTTATTTTATCACGAACAAGTTGAGCACCCATTTCTTTATTTAACATAGTTGTTTTAAAACTATCCTCAAACTTCCTTCTGTTAAAATTTTCATCTGATAAAGCCGCCCTATCAAATCTTTGTTGATTTAATCTTCTAGTAGCTGAATCTTCTGCTGCCATTTGTGCATATCTATTTTGTAGAGTTCCTGACGCTCTACCTAAATTTCCTAAAGCAACACCAGCAGAACCTCCTGATAATCTTCTAATATTTTTAACATCATATCCAAAACCACGCTCTGCTAATTGTTTACGCAATCCCATTTCTTCAGAAGACAATCCCATGTTTCTTTGCCTATACGCTTCATCTGTATAAGCATTAAACATTTCTCCTTTTTGATACTCAGGAACTTCTTCCATAGCTCCTTTTAAGCCCATGTAACCAGTTCCTAAATCAGCAGCCATAGATATTAAATTACCATATTTATCTTTATTTTCAAGACTTGATAAATCAGGAGTAAACTCTTCGGCAGTATTCATACTGTTTAACTGTTCATCTATTTCAGCTATTTGTTCATCATAATATGAATTATCAGTATATGTACTTTGATTTGTGAAATCATTAACTATTTCATTTTCATCAACTACTTGATTACTTGTTTTATTTACACCTATACTATTTGAAGAACTTTTTCTTGTATTCTTTTTATCTAATGATTTTAGAGGTTTTATTTCTTCAATAGTTTCGTTTTCAGCAACAATTTCATTTTCATCTGCTGAAACAGATTGATTAGTTAAATAATCATTTAAAAATTCATCATCAGAACCAAATGCTTTCATATATAATCGCATTGTTTCAGAACCCATTTTTTTTATTGTACTTGGGTTTGCGTCATATTTAGCAGCATTATCTCTAGCTGATTCACGACTACTAATTGCTCCACCTTGTTTATCGTGTATCTTATCCCATTGGTTATATGCGTTTTCTCTTTTTTCAAATTCTTCAGATGTAATTTCACCAGACTCTAAATCTTCTTTAGCTTGTTTATATAATTTATTTGCAGTTACCCCTTGTGCATCAAATCTTTTTCTAGCTTCTCTTAATAAGATTTCATAATCAAATATATTTTTTAAACTATTTTCATCTGATTCAATATTTTCAATTTTTTCTTCATCACTATCTTTGTCTGATTTTTCATAAGTTTTTTCGGCTAAAAGTTTGTCTTGTTTAAGTTGAAATTTTCTTACATCATAAACTTTTTCAGCTAATTTTATTTCATCAGTACTTAAACCGTTATTAGTTTTTGATAAATTAATTAATTCTTCAAATTTATTTTTTGCTATATCTTTATCTAGTAATTTTTTTGTTTCTAAATTTCCTTTGTCAATTTTATAACTATCAGGACTGTCTTCTATTGTTAAAAAAGTATCTCCAAAAGCAGTTTTTAATTTACCTGGTTTGTCGCTAGTAATAACTTGAGTTCTTCCTGAGTCAGTAGTAATAGTTGTTTCATAATTTTTTATTGTACCGTCAGTATTATAAACTATTGCACTTTTTTCTGCTGTTATTTCTTCATCTTTAAATTGTTCTCTTGCAGCATCAAGTTTTTCATTTTCTAATTGTATAGCATCAGCTTTTGCTTTATTTATTGCAGCTTCTTTTTCAGCTTTTATTTTATCTGCTACAGCTTTCTTTTCAGCTTTTTCTTTGTCTGCTACAGCTTTCTTTTTAGCATTTTCTTTGTCTATTATAGCTTGCTTTTTTGCTTTTTCATCAGCAATTTTTTTAGCTTTTATTTTGTCTTCTTCGTTTTTTACAATAAATTTTTCTTTTGAATCATTTATTTTTTTATCAAACTCCGATCTAAATGTATCTTTATAATAACTATCTTTATAATAAATACCCATCAAGTCAACATGGTTTACATAATCAATACCTTCTACACCATTTTTCCCTCTTGTATTTTCAAAAGCACGCTCTGACCAATCTTTTTCATTATCAGCAGTTCCAATTGCTTTTCTTACAATTTTTCCACCTATATCTCTCCATTCCCAATCTTTTCCTTCTTTTCCAAAAAGTCCATTATTAACACCTTGTGATTGTTTTTTTCTTTTTTCTATATAAGCTTCTCTAAGTTTTTTTTGTTCTTCTATTCTAGCGTCTTCTGCTTCAAGAGAATCAATTTCAAATCCATTTACTAATGGTATTCTTTTTGTAAATAATTCATTTTCTGCATAAGTACTATCTACCCTATAGTCTATTCCTTCTTTTGGAAGATTATTACTATTTAAAATATCCTTATATTCATCTATTACTTTTGGCTTGTATTTAAACTTTTCTCTATTTTCTATTTTTTTGTTTATATAATATTCAACCATATCAGGATCTCCATCAGCCATTTCTGTTACTGCTGTAACACCACCAGGTGTAATTACTGTTGACTCTCTATAAGAATCTCCTGATTCATCTGTTTTTATAATATAGTCTATACCTTCTATATCTATATTTTCATATTTTCTTAAACGGTATTGTTCAGCAGTAACACCTGCAACTGGAATACCGTCTATTAGATATTGTTTTTCTGTATTACCTTCATCATCTATTACAACTAATTCATAATCTACTCCTTCTATTTCTTTTTGTTCTTCTATTTTTCCCATGTCTATAATAAATTAAATGCTGTTTCTGACGCAGTTTTTCTTTTAAACTTCATTGCTTCTTTTTCAGCTTCTTGTGTGTAATTTTTTTGAGCAGCAACTAATTCCAAACCACTACTAGCAACACCACCAATTACAGGTATTTTATCTAAAAGGTTTGAAGTTTGTTCTTGTTGTTTTTTACGTTTAGCTTGTTTATCAGCTAACGTTTTAGCATCATACTCTTCTTGAGTCATATCTTCTACGATACCTCCAAATCCGTCTTTATATATTTTTTCCCCACTATCATCAAGCATATAGTTATCACCCATAGATTTAAGTAGTTCTGAATCAGATTTTTTTCCTATTATACTATCAACATTAGAACTTACAACATCTTGAGTATCTTGATTACTTTGTTGAGTAATCATGTTAGCAAGATTTTGACCAGCAGTACTATCTGCTATATTACTTGTTTTATTAATAGGAGTTGTAGCTAAGTCAGGAGTAGTTGATGTTTTGCCACCTTTCATTAAACCTTCAGCACCTTCAGCACCTTCAGCACCAGGTACTATTAATGATGCAACAGCTTTACCACTTTCGTATAAGAATTTACCTTTAGCTAATCCTGCACTTAAATATTCATCATCTGTTTCTTTCATAACTTGATGGGCATCACTTCCTTTTGCAAGACCTTTAGCTAAAAGCCTACTGCCACCTGCTGTAGCCATACCAAGAGTTCCAGCTATTCCTGTTCTTCCCCAAGCATTTCTTTCTCCTGTATCTTTGTAACCCATTACAGATAAAAGAGTTTTTTTAAATCCTTTTACCTTATCCATTCCAACATGCTTTTTTTGGGTAGATAATTCTCTATTGTCTTCAAATATTGCCATAATTATCTTCTGTTAGAAAGTCTATAATGATTTATTAAGTTATCAATTTTAATTGGATAGTTTGTATTATTATCAAATTCAAAAATCATAGACAACCACCTACCTCTCATACGGTCTTGTTGCTTCATGGTTCTAATAGGGAGTCTAAAGTTATCTTCTAAAAATCTAACTCTTGTGTCTGATTGTACGTTATAAAATCTTTTCTGTTGTTCTGTAGAAAAAATAAACTTATCCATTTTAGAAACACCTTGTTTGTTTATTGCAACTCTTATATTATCAAACAACTTTGCAAACTCACCTTTATCACTTACTGTAACTGTTAAACTTGTTTTATTGTCTTTACCGTAATAATTAGCGTGTAGTAAATTTTGTCCATGAACATAAAACTCTTTAGAAACTATACTAGCTTGTTCACTTAAAATAAACTTATTATGACAAATGTAAAAGTTTGGTTTAAAGCTATGAAATTGTGTAAACTGAGTTATGTATTCAGAATAAACTACAGTTGCTCTAAATGGCGTTATTTTGCTCTTATCAGTACCAAAAGAAGTAAACTGCCAATCATCATTTTCTGATTCTCTAAAAAAGATATAATTTTGACTTGCTTGCATTTGTACTAAGCCTGTAATTACACCGTTTTTATTTTGGTTAACAAACATGTTGTTAGAAGTTCCTGACAAACTAACATATTGTATTACATTGGAATTATTACCACTTGTAGAATTACCAACAGGTAAAAACAAACCATTACCTACAGTAGTTAAGCCAGTCCAATTAACAAAAACAGTTTCATTGTTTCCATAATAACTTGACGCATCAATAACATCGTTAATAATATAAAAATTAACATTATAAGTAATGTATTCATCTCTGTTAAAAGTCCAATAAACATCTCTATCTTTTGAGTTCCAAGCTCCAAGTATTCCATTATTTAAAGCAGGGTTATCTTTGTTTATAAAAAAACTTGATTCTTTTTCAAAATATGAGTGCATTCCTCTTAAATCAGAAAGGTATGCTAAACCATCTTGAGCAAAACGCATAGCTTTTCCATTAAATACGTCTATCCAATAAAAAGCTTTTCCTGTATTTACCAATGACCATTGATGCTGATTACCTACAGAAGTAGATATATAATCTATTCCATCTAATGCTGGACCTACACCTGTTGTTAAAGATTGTGTTGTTTCGCTTTCTAATGCTGCTCTATCAAATGCTCTTAGTCTACCAAAGCCTGTTTCTTGAAAAGAATATATTTGATTAAATAAAAATGACGAACTTGTTATTGCGCCATAAACACCCATTAAATCTTCAAAAGAATTAATTTCAAATTGCCTCCATGAGTCTATAGGGTCTCCATAATATTTATTTAATGTATGTCGCCATCTTATAGGATATTCATTTACATTTTGAAAAGCAAATGGTTGAGTGTTAAAAAATTTAGTTAACTCTGAAAAAGTTAACACATCGTTATAGTTAAACTCTTCAAATAAAGCATTTCCTGATACAATATCATAAAACAAACCTGAAGCAAAAATAGAACCTCCAAAAACATTTGCTGCTTGTGAGTTAAAACTATTATAACCTCTATGACCAACATTTGGGTACATAGGCTCTGTCGATGACGAAGCTTGACGCATTGTGTGGTTAATAGTACTTTCGTATGGAAATACTACTCCATAAGAAACATCATCACCACTATTATTAGTTTCATACCTACCATATATTCTTAAAAAACCAAAATAATCTAAATAACAATCTCCACCGTAAACTTCAATGTTATTGTACAAATCATTTGTTGCTTCAGGAAAATCTGAATTACCTATTGGCTGAAAATGACCTGTAGAATAAAAAATTGTTTGTTGCATTGAACTAATAGTCAATCCACCATAAACAGTTGTATTTTGTTTTACGTAATTAGCTATTAAAGAACCACCACCTGTATTTCTATTTAAAGAACTAGTACCTCCTGAGTAATTAAAAAATGGACTTACAGATTGATTTCCAGTAAAATTTCCATGCTTGTACAACAAGGTGTTTTTCTTTCCGTAACCCCAATAACTAGTTAATTGAGCAATTAAACCTTCAGTAGTTGGAGCAGAGCCTGTTTTATATTGTATAGCATTATGAAAATCTAAATTTCCTTCATAAGCTGTTACTGTTGAACGAAAACCTAATCTTACTTGATATTCTATACCATTTACATTTCTACCATATTGAGGAAAATAGTCAGCAGGACTTTCGTGATATGGATTATATGATCTATACCATTTACTAATAACACATGGACTTTCTCTTGGAGAACTTTGCAATTGAGCAATGTAAGTCATGTGAGCGCCATTATACGAACCACCTGAATCTTGAACATAAGTTTCATTTGGAGCTTTATAACATGAACCTACTATTTTTAATGTATCGCTAGTTTGTACTGTAGGTATTGTAGTTTCATCAAAATCATAATCAGGACAGTAAAAAACAGATTGATTTGGTCTACTTTTGTATTTGTTATTTACAGAACCATTATATTCATGCAGATTAAATAAAGTTCTAGAAAGATTAGCCTGTGTAGGATTTGTATTATCCCATCTATGAAAACTTGTTAAATGTGGTCTTGTTATTGTATTAGTTGTTGCATCTACTAAAGTAGGCATTATTAAACCTTGATTAATAATTGTAGCATCTCTATCAGTTCTAACAATACTAAAACCACTTATTTTATCTTTTATAGTAGTTATATCTATACCACTTACATCAATACCCATTATTCTTAAATGAGAATAAGTATCATTGTGCAAAGGGTCATTAAGTAATACTGGTTCTCCAACTAAAGGTGTGTGGTGATAATCGTTAGTAGTTGAAGCAGCAATAGTTAAATTAGCTGTTGTTACGCCTGTAGTAGTTCCATCTAATTTTAATCTGTTCCATTTATAAGTAGTATCGTATTGGTCAGGAAAAGTAAAATCTGCTAAATGAAAAGCAAAATACGGATAACCTAATTTGTCATAAAATACTATTGCAAACCTATATGTTTCCCCTCTAAAATAACCTGTAAATAAATGCTCTGTTTGTGTTCCTTTATAGTTTATATAATCATTTGTAACATTATATGGCTCTTGCTGTCCATTATACATTTGTTTATTTATAGTTCCTTGGGCTACACCCTCTGCATTAACTAAAGGAGTAGTATTTCTAGTAAGACCTATAGTATCAGAACGCATATCTCTAAACTTAGGAGTTATTGCTAATCCTGATAAAATTGTTTCTAATTCTGCAGAAGTTATTTTTAATAAATTTTCAATTATATTACCATAATATAAAACACTATCTTTTACTTCTAATGTTTTAGCAGCTACTATTCCTTGAAATCTTTGAGCTATAGTATCAGTTATAAGTGGTTCTCCAACATTAGCAACATGGTCAAAAGACATAGTTGTTGTACCAGAAATAATTGCTGTGTCAGAAAATATATTAGATTCATCGACAATAGCTTTTGTTTTTGAATACAAATAAGCTACTTGTATTCTATTGTATCTATCGTCTACACCTTTTATTTCTATTCTATTTCCTTTGCCTGAATCAATACCACTACCTTCCATCTCATAAAGATTTGAGTTTGTAGTGTTATAATTATCACTAGTTACAAATACTTTATTTGTAGGAGTAACCCATCCAGTAGCATAACCGTCATCTGTTAAAAGTCTATAGGTGTATTGATATACACCTGTTAAAATACTTCCTGATAATCTTTTGTTATATTTTATTATACCTATATTAAATTCAGACTGACTATTAATACTGTGTACAGAGTTTGTTACAATGCTATATGCTGTTACATCATTTTTTTCTAATGCAATATTATATTTTATAGTAAATACTCTAGGAGGATTACTGTCTGTTTCTACACCATCAACCCAATACACTCTTATTGTTTCATTATTTTCATAAAGAAATCTAGCACATATTTGGTTTGTAGTTTTAAAATTTAATTTTTGATTGTTTGGATCATTAGCATCGTTAAACAATGTAGCATAAGTTCCGTTACCTTCTAAATCAGTTCCTAAAATTCCTATTTCAGAAAAAGATAAATTCTGTCTAACTGAAAAAATAATTTTTATATTACCATTACCAGCATAACCTATTGGTACATATCTGTTTAAATCAGCACCACTATTACCGTTTAAAGTAAATGACAACTTGTTACCGTTATCCTCTACCCAATCAAGTGTACCACGTTTGTTAAACATTAACTTACCATTAATGTTATCTACCATTGAAGTAGCACTAACATTAGTTGGGTCGTAATCTCGATTTAAACCTTTGCTAAAAATATTTTTACTAATCTGTGTCATTAAAAGTATTTTTTATTTGGTAAAGGAAGTAACTGATTAAACATATTTGCAAGATACTCTAGCTTTGCAGGGTTAGGCATTTCATCATTACCTCTTGCTTGCGCGCATAAGTAATACCATCTTGATTCAAGTTCTTTATAAATATGATTAGGTATCTTACCATTATAATAGTCTACAGACTTACACTTCCACATTAAATAATGAGATACAGCTAACTCATGACTCTTAGCTATTAAAGGAAATCCTTCATCGTCTATAGATACACCTTCGTAACTAATTCCAAATTCAGTAATGTCTTTACTGTTAACGTATATGTATCTATTCTTTAAAGTAAATACAAGATTGTAAGTACTACCAGCACTCTCTTGTCTTGTGTTGGCGTTATTTAACTTTGCTGCTGATATGTTAGCTAAGTGTACTGAACCTCCGTTAGAAGCACTCTTATTAAACATAGCAAAGTTTTTATCACTAAACTCTATTTCAGTATTGTTATATTTTAAACCACTAAGAGTAATTAAATCATCAGGCAAAGTAGCCTTCATATTTTTAACCTTCAACAAGCACTCTTTGTGTGTATATGAGTTATCTGTTCCAATTAAGTTTTCAGCTTCAACAGACCACCTTGCAAAGTCATCTATGTACTGATTAACATTTTTTAAACCTAAGTTACCAGCTACATCACCAATAATTCTTCTTATAGAAACTTTGTCGCTATTCATATCTTTATTTATTCTGTAAAGTCAGCATACTCATAACCTCTATTGATTTGTTTCATCATTTTTTTGGTTTGAGTAGGACTTAACTTCACGTTAATATCTTTCCATTTATCAGGTCTAAACCAATACAATTCGTGCCAATATCCTTTTGTATAAAAATCATCAACACTATCAGCTTTGTAATACCTTTGCCTTTTGTTGTTTTTCTTTTTAATAATTCTTAAACTTCCAAATTTATTAGGCAACTTATATTCAAAACCCATCATTGTATAGTTTATTATGAAACTTAAATAAGGTTTCACTACACTTCTAAATTCTCTAAACGTTATTGTACGTTTATTTAAATATGGTCTTTTAGCAAGTTCTCTTTCTATCTCTTTTTTAGCTTCTTCGTACACACCTATTAAAGTTATACGACCTTTACTATCCCATCTTTTGATTGTCTTTTCTTGCATTGTTTAATTCGTCATTTACAGCAGCTTCATTAAATTGCAATTCTTTTTGTAATATGTTTGTTAAAACATAAACGTAAAGATTTAAAGGCATAGGGTATTCACTTGTAGCATCATCAAAACAAACTGGCTTACAACCACTTGTAGCGTATTGGTCTACTTTTGTAGGGTCTTCAAATACACCCCTAATGTTAACATACTCTAAATCTAAATCTTTGTTATTTAATTGAAAATACATATTGTTTCCAATAGCAGTTACTCTTGACATCATTTTTCCAAACTGAGTAGCTGATTTAAAATAATCAGTATCAGCATTACCTAAAATAAATGGTTCTCTTTTATCAATTTTTCCAACAAATACTATCGCTCTATCTTTAGGAAAGTCTACAAATTTTGGAACAACTACTTTTTTTATTGTACAACCCCATTGTACTGTAGGGCAATCTGAATCAGTTGCATCAACTTCTACTAATGGAACAATACCTAAGTCTTGTACCATTTGTGGGTGTATATCTTTTCCGTAATTAGTAGTCTGTAAAACACCTTCTGCTCTGTAATAACCTATCCAAAATTTTATTTGTGCAATAGTTAAACGGTCATCATCAGAATTACCTTGACCACTCCTAGCTATATTTCTAATATTATATGCTAATTCATTTAATGTTGCCATGCTTTCAAATTTAATAAAAAAAAGCTCGCAATAAACTTGCGAGCTTTTTTTAAATTAATATTAAATTATTGTTTAAAAGCTACTCTTATAAAGCATTAATTAATACTTGCAAAGCAGCAGTATATCCAGCAGTACTAGAAAAGATTTTTAAATCTTTTACAACAGTTCCTTTTGAATCAATAAAAGGTTGTGCAACATCAATATTAAGAGTTACAAGTGTTGTTGTATATGTAGCTGCAGTAATTTCGTCTGCAGCAATTCCCGCTTCTTTTAAATCAGCAGGCTGACCTTCTGAGTAAACTGTCTGTGAAATAGTTGAAGCAACTACACCAGCAGCAGAACTTGCGTAAACAAATGTTTCAAGACCTTTCTTGTCAGCTCCTTTTTGAGTAATAAGTAATTTACCTGTTGCTCCAACTGTAGATGCTACAGCAGATGCTATTGGATAATCAATAAGTCCAGCATTAACTTCACTTTCAAACTTTGCTTCAAAAGCGTCAGCTATTGCTCTGTTAGTAAGTGTGTTTGTAGATTTTTTAATAGACTTACTTACATCAACAGTATAAGTCTTTCTGTATTTTTGACTTGCTGTTAAGTTTGAAGAAATTGTTACTTTAACTTGATCTCCAACTTCATAAGTTCCTGAAAAAATAATTGAATCTGAACCTGCAGTTCCCGTTGCTGCTATTATATTAATTGCAGTTACATTTCTTAATGATTCACCACTAATAGAATAACCAGGTGAAAGTTGAAAAATATCAGTACCAACTATTTTAGTTGGTAATGCTCCTGTTACGATTGCGAATGTTTCTCTTGCCATTGTAATAAATTTTAATTATTGTTTTTTTTTAAATTGTTTTTTTATCTTTTATTTTCATTTTCACTTGCAATCTCATTAGCTTGAGTTTGATATTGAATTTGACTTTCGGTAGTAACTAACATTTTTCTTACAGCTAAATTAACAACTTCTTCATGTACACTATCAGGCAACTCACAATTTACATTGTTAGCAGGATTGACAGTATCATTAAATACATCAACTGGTGTCTTTAGAAAAACTAAGATTACATTAGTAGGTGTCGTATCACTTAATATATTTAATACGTCGCCTGTACCAACAATGTTCTCTTGTACATATCCAAGGTTTGTATCACTGTTCTTATTAAATGGGTCATTTTGATTTCCAGCTTCATCATCCCATTGTACAGGAGATATTTTTCTAGAAACTAATTTGCCACAATTATCAGGAGCAGTACCTTTTAATGCTAGTGTATATCTAAAATCAGTTATTGCAGTTAAATTAACTTGAGCAACAGAACCTAAGTTTGTAGTTCTAACTATTGTATTAAGTTTTGCACGAACCTCTTCATCTTTTTCAAACTCTCGATAATTTACATCAACAATTTGTTTGATAGCTAGATTAATAAACATATCCTTTTCCTCCGAAGTAAACCAAGGAGCATCTGCTTTATCAATAAGCAAATCGGCTAGTTTGTGCATTTCTATAATAGTCATTTATTCTACAGCTTTTTCTAATTCGTTTGCAATGTCTTTATTGTTTTTTAAAAATATTGCAGCAGTTTCAAATGTAGTACCCATGTTTACAGAACCAAACATCATTCGATTCAATGAGTCAATTACAGTCTTTTGTGCTATTGCATTTCTTAAAAGAACTTTAATAGGGTAATCAGGTGAATTATATTCCTCTAATAATAACTCTGCATTACTTTTACGTTTTGTGCTATCGTAGTTATCAATAAATTCATAAATCTCTCTTTTAATAACATTAAAACTACTATTAGGCTTAATGTTAATTTTGAGAACCCTAACAAGTGAAATCAATTCTTTGTCAGATGATTTAGAAATAATAGTTTCAGCTTTATTTTTAAACTCTCGTTTATTAATAAAATCAACTGCACCTTCTTCTAAATTAACCAACTTTATGACAGAAGTAGGACTATTAACATAATGAGGATGATGTATTAATTGACCGTATAACAGTCTATCATTTTCATTAGTAAGTCTTAATATTCTTTTTCTAGTAATCTTTTCTACTCTCTCACTTCCATTTGAATCAACAAATGGTCGCCAAGTATGATTACCAAAATCGTCAACTTGATTACAACTTCTTACGGTAATAGTACCCGTACGTTTAGGGTCAACTAAACGTACTTCGACTACTCCTGATATAGGTAAACCTTTTGTCAAATTTTTTACTTCTGCTTTTGCTAACTTTTCCATTTTCTTTTTCTTTCGTTTTTAACTTGTTATGCAAAAATTAATTGTCCACAAGATAATGGGTTTCTAACTACCATTCCTGATTCTGAAAGTATTTCCATAGAGAAACTATCTCTTGAATTTACAGCCATCATTTGCGCTTGATTGAATGGGTCAACCATTCCAGGCAAATATTTAATAATCATAGAACGATTAATTCCTCCTGCACCTTTAACTTTTCTTTCGATGTTTGAAACACCATCAGTTTGTCCAAAGTTTAAGAATACCATTCTAAATGATTCTTTTAAATAACCAGACTGAGGGTCAATGTCAGTATGTAAGTTTGGATCATCAAAGATAGGACAATGAGCAAGTGTTAATCTACTTCCTAACGCGTTGTAAGTTGTAAAGTTAACTCCAATCTCAGTTTCCATTCCAACTTTAGCATCATATACTAAGTTACCTGAAGGATATACTAATTCTTTCATTGCTTTATGGAAAGCTACTTTACCTGCAGTACCAGTGTAAACAATCCAATGAGAGTTCATTTCTCCTGTGTTCAGAGATAACTGAGCTAAGAAATCAGTAATTCTTTCTTCTGTAAGAGTACCACTATAAGTATCAACGTTAGCAGAATCAATTTGCTTCAAAATACCATCACCACTGATAATAGGTTTTCCGTTGCTATCAAAAACTTTAGCGTTTCCATTAACGTCCATTGTTGATTGAGAATACCAATCAGAAACTTCTCTCTCATACAAGAAATCTTCTTCCATGATTTTTTGTTCTGTAAAGAACCAAAGTTTTTCTCCGTTGTTTTCTATCCAAGTAATATCAGTTAAAGCTGAACCTGTAATAGATTTTGCTTTTCTACTAATCTTAGTATAGTTAACATACCAATCAGGGTAAACAGAGTTTTCGTAACCTCTTTCAGAACCTTCTGTAAATGCAGAACCAGCAGCGTTAACAGTTTTACCTGCAGTAAAGTTTGCTGCAGCTATTGTTTTAGTTGCATCATTAGTTTGTAGCTTTGCAGAAAATCTATAACCTCCAACAACAATTGTTGGCTCTCCAATAATAATTGCAGAAGTTCCATCTTGGAATCTTACAATATCATTTGGATTTATAAAGTTTTCTTCTGTATCAAAAGTAAATGTACCATTTGCTACACCGTTACCTGTAGAAGCACCTGTAAGAGTAGAAGGTCTGTTTGTACGACCTAAAACTGCCCACTTAAATGAGTTGTCTCCAATAACTTCTTCTTTAGCAAAACGTGACGTACCATCTACAAAGTAATTTAAAGAATACTGTGGGTATTGTCTAATTAATGTTTTTGCTATTTCTGGGTACTTTAGTAAGTTAGTTACTAAAGCGTTTGACTGTACGGTTTCTTTACCGTATGAACCTTTGTGATATTTCATTTGCTTTTTTATTTAATTTATAAAAATTTGTTTTACATGTTAAACTTGTTAGGATTAAACTCACCATTACCTTTAGGGTCTGCAAACGTTCTAGAATTAGCATTAACATCAGGGTTTCCGATTTGATTTAACACATCTTTTCTCCCACTATTAAAACCTTTTGTTTGCATTGCTTTTAAGATAACGTCTTTGTTAGCCCAAAGCCAAGCACAATCTGCTAGATTTTTTTCTGATTGAGTAATATTTTGTAAGAATTTCCCGCTAACAATATACTCTTGATGACTCTTACGAATTTCGTTAGTCTTTTCAGGAGTACTAGCTATTTTAAACCCAAACATTTTTTCTGTTGAATTTAAATAGTCATTAAGACTTTTAATAGAGTCTTCACGATCTTTTTCTTGCTTTGCAGTTTCAGTTCGTTTTGAGTCTATAATAACTTCCCTTTCAGAAGCTATAGCCTTATTTAATGTGTTGCGGACTTTCTTTGCTTCAATGTCAACCATGTCGTTATCCAACATTCTTTCCATTGCATTTTCTAGTTCTACTCCTTCAAATCCATCAGCGATTAAACTTCGCTCAACAAGTTCTTTGTCCTCTAATTTAATAAGATTTTGGAAATTATCAATCTTTTCATTCTTTTCTGGATAACTTTTTTTCAAAAGTTCGTTCTCTTCCTGTAAAGATTTAAAATATTCTTTAAATTCTTCTTTTGTTTTTACCTCTACACCTACTTCTTTGAAAAAGTCTTCAAAGCTAGGTTCTATGCTTCTATCAGCAACTTGAATATCATTGCTATCGTTATCACTATTGCTACTGTTAGAGTCGCTCCCTTCTTGTTTCCCATCTTCTTTTAAATACTCTAAACCTTTATCCCAACTAAAATCATTATCGTTACTTTCTTCAGTAGCGTTGTTGTTTTGTACGTTGGTTGGTTCATTATTGTTTTCTTCTGTAACTGTTTCATTTTGTTCTGTAAAAAAAGCATCAGGATTAAATGCGTATTCTACTTCTTCATTTGACTCAGTTGTTTCTTGTTCAGTTGTAGATTCTTGCACTACTTCTGTTTCGTTTACTTTTTCCTCTTCGTTCATTGGTTATAAATTTATAAAAAAAATTGTTATTATGCCTCACCTTCTTCTGGCATGCCTTGTTGCATACCTTGTTGCATCATTTGTTCTTCTTCAGTATTAGAGTTTTGTAACATCATTTTATCTAATTCATTTTGTTGCTGAACACTTTGAGAATCAGAATTAAATTCTTGCTCTTGGTCTAATTTTCCTTGGTCTGCATTAATTTTCATTTCAGCAACTCTAATATCTGTTTCTGAATTAATCTTAGCAACCTCAATAGGAACTTGCATTTTCTGTGCTTCAATCTCATTTTTCTGAGATTCAATTTGTTGCATAGATTCTTGATTAGCTTGTTCTTTCTGTTGCATTACCTCAATACCTTCTGTAAGTATCTTTTCAACTTCAACGGCACTTTCAGCATTTAATGCTTTCATAGTAGACAATGGGTCAAGACTACCCGTAGAAGCCATTCTATCCATCATAGAGTACATAGACTGTTTCTTAGATAATTCTTTAGCAGAGTTTTCTACAAACAATCCTATCTCGTCTAATGCAGAAGTTTTTTCCCATTTAAAAACTTCAATACCCATATCTCCAAATATGTTCATCATTCTATCATCATCAGCCCAGCAGTATCTAAATAAATTAGCAGCAGCATTTAATGTATCTCCAATTAGTTCATAATGAATATCAAATAAAGGTGCAGTAATTAAAGTTGATTGCATCACACTTCTTTCGTTAACACCTACAGCATCACTAGACTTAGTAATACCTGCTCTACTTGCAGTAATACCTGTTAGTTGGTCAGCAGTTTGCTCAAGCATTACTTTTAAGTTTATTAACTGTCCTACCGATTGTGATAGTGTTAAATCTACTTGTTGAAACTGATTGAACGAACGAGTCTGCATACCTTCTTCGTTAGTGTTAATTACAGCTAAACCACTATTCTTTAAATGATAAAGAACATCGTTAAGCTTCATTCCTTTAGGTTTTTGTGCTACATCATACACTAACGCCTTACCTCCTGAACGAGCTAATGCTAATTCTATATGATAATTTACTATATTGTAAAGTAGTTGTATGTTTTTTAAACTGTCAACTACAGAAAGTGTTGATTGATTAAAAGCATTTCTAATAACACCAAAGAAGCTTAGTTTACAATTAGCGTAATTGTCTTCATGCCTTATAATATTTGGTCTTCTACCAAATTTTAATATTATCTTATGTCCAACTTGTATGCAGTATCTTACGTCATTGATAACTCTCTTAACTACATTTTCACCATCTTTTGGTACGTAGTCGTCTTTAACCATTTTGTAATAGTCTATTTCTTCGTCGTACTTGTTAGGTGATACTTTATACTTAATAGTTTTTAAAGACTTCCATTCTATTTCTACTACTCTTATTTTTAATGCCTTACTATCACTAGTCATATAAGCATCATATGCAGAATTAAATTCTAAAACTTGGTCTGCTTCCATATTTTCCAATTTTTCTAGTTCATCTATTACAGAACCTTCTAATTGAAATCTATCTACAATTTCATTTACTGTGTACCAATTATCTAAACCAGCGTATTTACAATCTTGTAAAGTTTCCTTATCGCTATCAATATCGTATATAACAGTTCGTGGGTCAATACGCTCGATAAAAGGATCTCTGTTTTTAACTATTACTCTATAAAATTCTTTACCTGTAATTGCTAAATCATAAAAACCTCTTTTAAATATGGATTTTAATTTTTGTTTTTGAGCTATGTACTGTAGTCCTACATGAACTTGTTCTTCTACAGCATCACGAAATTTCATGTTTTGAAAAGACTCTATATCTTTAGGTACTTCTGCTCCAACTTCTTGGTCAGAAATTTCAGAACCTAAAACTTTTTCAATTTCTCTTCTATGTGGTCTAAGTAAAACTTCTGCAGCTATTTGAACTTTCTTTTCGTTCTTTCTTCTAATAGCATTTTTGTTTACTACATTAACACTCCATCTTAAAGGTTGACTAACTACCTCACCTACTAACAAATCAATCTTAGGCATTATTATAGGATAGTTTACTAGTCTAGCTGGCGCAGTAATACCGTACATATCTGTAACGTACTTAAATTGTTTAGCATCAAACTGTCCATGGACTAATAAATAATTCTCATAATCTTTTACCCTTTCTTCGGTAAACTTATTAGAACCTTTGTGATTTTGTAGTACAGCATCTAGGCAAGCTTTGTGCCATTCTTCTGTTTTCTTTTCTTCTGGAATATTCTGTTTTGGAAACTTCATTTATCTATTAATCAAATTTATAATCGTAGGTTGGTGCATTGCTTGAACCTTCAATACCATTAACTGATACAATATTACCATTTACATTTTTAAAATGAGGTATAAATAACTTGTTATCCCCATCATTCTTTTCTTTTGCTTTTACCGTTCTTAAATTGTCAGCATCGTGCATTAAAGCCATACCAAAAGCCATCGCTCTATCTGTATTGGCTGTTCCATAAACACACAGTTCATTCAACAAAGGTAAGAAGTAAATATCTTCCCAATGATGTTTAACATATTCATCTAAAAATTCTGTTATCATTTTTTTCTGATGTGTCTTCATATGAATACCGTATTTATTAGTTACAGTACTATATGGGCTATCAGCACTTCTAGGTCTTTCTTTTAAATACCTAAAAACTTTATTATTAATAAAGAATTTAAAAAAGTTATCGTCGTTATATTCTACTAATATTTTACTGTCGTAAAAGATAGCTAATTTCAAACAGTTTTCATAAAATGCTTGCTTGCTTTCAGGTCTATCCGTATAAAATGCAACAGGGTACTCACCAGGAGTTTCTACCCCAATAAATCTTCTGTAAACACACATACAACCTTTCGACCTTTTGTTGCCTACCTTTCCATTCTTTTTTATTTCTTCTAAATCATCATCAATGTGATAAGGGTCAACTGCAGCTACATCTGCATTTTTTAAATCAGTTAAAGGCATATCAACAATCTCAAATGGAAATGGATTGCTGTCATTATCATAGTCATCTTTATTTCCTAAGTCTTCTACCCATATAGGATAACTACCAAATATTTCTTTACCACTTTCATTTTTCTGCCATTCTAATCTTCCTCTTCTTACTATATCAAACTTATTATTTGTTTTAATGTTTCCTATTTGTTTATTTAATAAGTCTAATCTAAATGGTGAACCACCTGTTCTTAAAAAAGCATGCTCTACTTTTAAAGGCATTTCTTGTCTAAAAGCATATAGGTCAGAAATATCTCCTGACTGCCTTTTTCTTTCGGCTCTATTCTCAATATCTTTTGTTGCTCCTACAACATCACTTATTCCAAACTTAATATCAAAATAACCAGGATATACTTTAGCTGCAGGAATAAACAATGGCTTTAAATTATACTTATCTGCATTAATAAACATGTCCATATAATCGTCAGACTCTATTTCCATTTGGTTAGAAGTTCCTCCAATAATTGGTGTACCAAACTGAATCGCTCCATCTCTAAAACATTCTTCATTTGCTTGATAACCTTTTTTAAGCTTTAGAAATTCTCCTGCTTCTTCAAATACCATGTAGTTAAGAGAAGTACCTCTAAATGCACCAGGATTGTCCATAACTCTAAAGTGTACCATAGACTTCATTCCTTTGTCTACCCATACACCGTCTTCTTTTACTTTATATCCTGACATAAGGATATCTTCATTATCTCTAAGTATCTTAGGTCTTAGTTGTTTAGGAAGCTCATTATATGAGAGCATCATTTTCTTTTTAAAATCGAGTACGTAATCTTCTTTCTGAGAACCTATTCCATTTTCCGAATGGCTATAACAAACCCACTCATGTAATAATAGGTTTGCGTTCATAAAAGAAAATCCTTTCCTTCTTGCTTTTAAAACAATTAGTCCATATCCATTTTCTTTTGCATGATGTACTGAACTAAAATACTCATGGTCTTGGTCACGATAAACAGGACTAATCATTCCTTTACGTTTAGCGTTAGGTGCAAGTCCATGTATCTTAGAAAAATTTAGATAAAAATAATAGTTGCCAGGAATCCATACACCTCCTGTTGGTTTGTAACCATTTAAAATTCTTTTCCTTTGTTCTTTCCAAAAATGAGCATACTCTAAAGTATCAGGCTTGAACTTTTTATAATTCTTTAAGTTCTTGTCAAATATAACTGGCTTATACTTATTCCCTTCAATCATTATTTAAACATTTCTTCTTGTTCAAAAATAGATAAATCATCATCACCTCCAACACCTGACATTTTATTACCACTCTCTATTTCTTTTATAATAGCATTTTTAAGTTCTCTTCTTGACTTAGCAGCTTTACCCATCTCTACTTGTAGATCATTTATAGTACTAATGTTTTCTGCATCAACTTTTAATTCTTTAAACACTTGTATTACTTCTGAAGACTTATCTACCATTGAACGGTATTCTTCATAGTCAGGGTCATAGCTTATAGCTTTGTATTCTTTAATAGCATCTACAACTAAAGGTTTTTCTTTAAAAGTACATTTGTCTTTTTCTAAGAACATATTGTTAATCATAGTTTCTCTTTGACCTTTAGGCAAAGACCTATACGGAGAACGATAGTCGTGCATAGCTACAATCCATTTAACTGCTTTACTGCCAAGGTATTTATCCTTGTACACTTTAAACAAGTTAGGTAAAAGAGCAATACCCTTATCTTTCATAAGAATATTACCTTCTGTGTCAATATCTATGAGAGTTCCAAACATATTCCTAGTGAACCTATTATTTTATTTTGTTTAAGCAATTCGTTTATTTGATTAACGTACTGACCTTCATCAGTAGCTACCTCTGCCATTAAAAGCTTTAGTACGTAACTAACAAGCCTAGGCTTTTCTCTTTGTTCTTTTGTACCATATAGCCCATCATTACGTAAGAATAATAATTCACCACCAACATATACAGAAGACTCTGTTATTCTTTTTACTATCATTCTGGGAAATATTTAAAGTTATAATAATACTCTCCTACTACGTTGCATCTTTTTAATATGTTAGAAGAAATCATAGAGTTAATACCATTGTATATTGTTTTTCTAGTAACATCAAGAAAGAAAACTAACTCGATTGGGTTTATATAAGCAATACCATTGTGTGCTAAAAACTTATCCTTGTTATCTAATAAAAACATATACAAATCTCTACCACTATCTTTCATGGATATAATAGCACTTAGCTCATTGTACTTTATAACTTCATTAGTCTTCTTGTACGGTGAGTTGCTTTCTACTTGTTCCTTAATATTTTTTGCCATGTCTGTAACCTCTATTCTTGTTATACTTTAATTTTAAATCAATATGCTTCTGTATGTCAATATGAAAGTAACCACACATATCTAAAAGTCTAATTATAGAATCAGCTATTTCATCTTCAACTGTATCTTTAATTGCTTCTTTAAATGCTATTTGAAAATCATGCTTAGTACTTAGAATGTTTTCGTAGTAGTTTAAATCAGCTTTTAGAGAATGCCTATCGGCTTCTAAAGCTTCTCCTAGTTCAGAAACTACAAGCATAAGCATTGTTCCAAGCTGTTTCTTTTCTCCATTGTAAAAGCCTTTCTCTTTATTACCCTCGTGTATTTTTTCTGAGAATTCTGTTAAGTCCATTTCGAGTAGCATAAGTTAAGTTGTTTCGTTTAATGTAAATATACAAAAAAAATAATTATGTAAAATAATATTACATTAATCAAATTAATGCTTGTGTAACAGAAATACAATACATATATTTGCTGGGGGGATATAGGGGGGTAAGGGTCGTCATTAACAAACAAGTTTAATCTAAACTGATTTCCTATGGAAATCCTACTAGTTGAAAGCAATGATAAACAATAACAACAATGATAAGCATTATAGTAAAGGTTATAAGCCTAACGTATGTATTGCTGATTATACAATAAAGTACTTTCCGACAAAGTATAAGCAAAAGCTTTTAGGAACAGATAAAGAAAAGGCTTATGCTAGTAAGTTTGTAAAGTCTATACATGTACTAAAAGAAAGTATATTACTTAATGATGATAGTCAGTTTGTAAATAACGATTTAAAATTAAGTCATCTAAGGCGTGTTCTCGGTAGAAGGAATATAAAGTATAGTGAAGACAACACCTACTTGCTTAGGAATCTTAAAATACACTCACACAGCAAAGCAACATACACAGTACATAATAAAGATTAGTATGAATAAAGATAGTTTCCAATTTAAAGTTCCTATATACGGTGTGCTAGTAAAAGTCATTAAAGCACAGACTAAAGATATGCGTACAGTATTTAAAGATAGTACTGGCATTGATAGATACAACATTATGAATCCAATGGAATTTGCTAAGACTATTCAGCTAGATAATAAACACGAAGGATCTTATGTAGTACTATTACTTACCGAAAACTACAACACCTCAATACTTGTACACGAATCTGTACACATGGCTAAAGCTGTTATGAGGATATCAGGTGTAAAACTATTAGACGAGGAAACAGAAGCATACATAACTCAATACTGCTTCTCCGTTGTAGACTCATTCTTTAGTAAATAAAAAGAGCCTTGCCACCACGCAAGACTCCAACCATCAACTAAACCTCCTTATTAGGGATTAAAACACTTTCATGCTCTTCACTGTAACCAGGTACATGACCTAACTCCATATCCAAACATTCATATTCTTCTATATAACTATTGTTACTGTCCTCTACTATAACATACGACACAGACATATCTTCCATGTACTCTAATATAATTATTTTTTAGCACACAACATACCCCACTAGTCTATCTTTTTCAAAAACAAAGCCCCCCATACACTACAATGACTACAATGATTTTCTTTGTGGCTTCCGAACGGGAGGTCTGTTAATAAAATAAAAATTAAAAAAATAATTTTTCTTTATACCCCCCTTTAAGTTCTCTGTTGTTATTGTTTCCCAATGTGGTTTGATTGACATTCAGCAATTCTCTATGTTCGATAGCGTTTCACAATGTCTTCCTAGCGAGCTATGTATCTTCCTACGTTTGTACGATATACATTTCCAATGTTTGGTTGTATCGTTTGTGTAAGACAAAAAAACGTTTAGTAACGTAGTAGAGCGAAGAAGTTAGTCATTTTATTTGACAATGTCAAGTAATTGGTAACCCAATGTGCTTTGAATATTAACTTTAAACTTTATAGATATGAGTAACGCAAGTATTTATTGTGAAAAACATTTATCGTCTTTAAATGAAGACGGTAAATCTTATCAAGAAGAATTAATAAAGCAATATCTTGAATATTGTTCTTATTGTCCTGTTAATTGTCAAGTATCATTTAAAAGATGGCTTATAGACAATGACCTTGACTAAACAAAGTTCAATGTACATTTCCCTATGTGCATTGAATATTAACTTAAACTTATATATTATGTGTTTTATTGATTGTAAACATGGACAGTATTGTCCTGATGATAATGTTACATATCCATGTATGGAATGTGATGATTGTACAGGTAAGATAGATTGGTTAAACCAATCGTTAAGTATGTTGCTTCTAGAGTATTCTCATGAACCTAACAAATTTAACTTTAAGTTATCAAACATTAAACCTAATCATGGTAAACATAGATTAGAAACTACTTTAGTAGCCGATGAATTTGATGACTTACCATTCTAAAAGTTTCAGAGTACATTTCCCAATGTGCTCTGAACTTTAAATCATTTATTATGAAAGGTAATTATCCTTACGAGGAATTTGTTGAGGCAGTTCAGTCTAAAAGCTTAGATATGAACTTACGTATAAAACCATTGCTAATATCTAGCAAAGTTGTATCGTTATCATTTGACAATTATCAAGAACATCTTGATAATATCTTCATACTTGTAGACGTAGCTGAAATTTGTGGCTACGATTGTAATGATTTAGACAGATTTGTAAAACTTGTTATTGACCTTAACTATGATAGTTATGAAGGTATCAAAGATTTCAATTGTCTTCATCATTACATTCAATTAGGTATGTTGTAATAAAGTATCAATGCACCCAATGTGCATTGAACTTTATAACTTATATATTATGACTAACAAAGATTTCAATGCGAAAAATGCTAATTGGTTAACTAAAGAATCAATAACAGAACTTGCTATGTCTATTGCAGAAGTAGCAACATTACGTTATGCGTTTCATAATGATGATAACACTTGTATAGAAACAAGTGTAAATCTTCAAGAAAATTTACGCATAGCACAAAATGAAATGTATCATTTCTCGCATAAATGCAAGTGTAGAATGGTTTACGATTATAACAATCCATTCTAACAAAGTATCAATACACATTTCCCAATGTGTATTGAACTTATAAACTTTATATTATGACTAACAGAGAAAGAATTGCTATGAATTTAGGTTTCGTTGAATATTTAGACTCAGACGGTCTTGTGCAATATGGACCACCTGAAATGTTCGAGGAAGAACAAACTTTCGTTTGTTGTGAATCTAATCACGACTATCATTATGACAATCTTACGATTGATGAAATCGAAATTGATGATGAAGATTTACCATTCTAAAAGTATCAAGCCCAATGTGGCTTGAACTTATAAACTTATAGTCATGCTAAAATTAACAATGTATGCTCAAACAACAATTGAGCAAATGGAAAAAGATTTTCATATTGAAAATAAAATATGTGCTGAAGAAGAATGTATCGCAGAATGTTTACAAATGATATGCGAACACAAAGCGTTACTTCAGCGATATGATAAGTATTGTGCCGATAATAATATCGACAAAGAAATTTATTCAGCACAATCATTTCAATTTGATGAAGAGTATTATCAAGAACTATCAACAGAAAATAGTCAACCAATTCCTGATGATATGCCTTTCTAATTAAAGTATCAAGCCCAATGTGGCTTGAACTTTTAAACTATTAATTATGTGTGATTGTAAAACAGCAAACTATCTTCCAAATGAAGATAAAGACTTGCCAAACTTTGGTTGTACTTCATGTAAACCACAACTACAAAAAGAAATTGATGATTTAGTAATTGCTCAATTTGCAGAACAATGCGATCGTGAACTGGCGTTCACTCAATTAACTTCATCTAAATAAATAGTTAAAGACATAACGAGTTGTTATTTTTCCCGTTGTGTCTTGAACTTTATAAAATTATATATTATGCTGATTTTTATCAAAAAAATTGTAACGCTTATACTTGCATTAATTAGTATTTACACATTAATGACAATATCTCGTTTCAATCTAAATCATTATCAATTCTTAGCTTGTGTAACAGCACTTTGTGTGTCAACAGGTGCATTTATATGGTTTACACTTAAATCATAAAGTATAAGGCGTGTTAGGGTTTCCCAATGCGTCTTGAACTTTAAATTATATATTATGACATTTGTAAACAAAGCAGTACTTAGAAACCCTAAAACAGAAGTTAAACCAAAAGTAGCAAGTTATGCAGAAGACGTAACAGAAATCTACTTCGATTTAACATTAATTGTTGATACAAAAAACAACGTAACTGTAATAGACAACAGTAAAAATGACTATCACGATTGGATAGATTGCAATACACTAACGTATCAACAAGTAAAAATACAAGTATGCTAAAAGTATCAAGACACACCCAATGTGTCTTGAACTTTATAAACTTTATAGTTATGTATAACATTTACAGATTTGCATTAATCATTGTACTAACAGCCATCTTATTAGCATTTAGTATGTATGTTAATCTTTGCTAAGACTTTATTTCCCTTTGTTATTTGGTACAGATATTTCGTTTTCTTTTCAAGGCACATTCACCCTTTGTGCCTTGATATGACAAATATTACTGAAAATGCAAAAGTAACTCAAGGAGTTGCTGAAGCAAACGCTGAAAACAACAGCGTAAAAACAAATGTAGAAGCTAATGCTACAGTTCCTACAACGTCAACGCATATAAATGTAGCCGAAGATATAATCAACGCTATGTTTAATGATTATGCAGATGACTTCAAAGAACTGGCTTCTGAGCCAAGTAGAACTGCCGTAAATTGGTTTGTACCAAAAGACGCAGACGCACTTGTAAAAATACAGTATCATTCTTATTCTCAAATCAATGATAATAAACAAGTCTTATACAAGATTTGCGATACTGTAGGCGATGATAGCTTCGTAAGATTACCTGATAATATCTCTATTTTACTTAGAGGTAATCAAGTAGCATACGCTTCTTATAGTACTGTAAGAGATTACATTAAAACTCTTAAAGTAATTGCTGAAAAGTATAGTTCAAGATGGACTTCTCCATTTGATTTAATTCTAAACAAATACATGAAGTTAGAAGACTATACAGACCAAGAAGGTTTAGTATTTGAAGTCAAAGGCAAAGATTATCTTGCTAATGAATGCGTAGAAGTGAAAGTATGGACTTTAGAAAACCGTCTTAAAATAGAAGACTTAGTTTCTAGATTCAGAACAGCACTTACAGAAGTTTACCAAGAACACCCAACAGTTATGGTAAAACTAGCACCTAGAAGTCAAGGTAAAATTGGCTCTGCGATTATCAAATCAGCAATGTAATAAAAGTATTCAAGGCACAACACCCGTTGTGCTTTGAACTTTAAACTAAAATATTATGCAAATTGAAATTTACAAAACGCAAAAGTTAGAAATCAAAGCAGACGGTTGTGAAATGTTTATTCTTGATAAACATCTTCATGATAAAATCTATAAAATACCTCACTTTTTCGGTATTGCAATTATCAACAAAAGGGTAATTAAATTCTATTATTCTCCATTAGGTAATGACGGCAATATAGATGAATCTAACAAACCAACAGATGATGAAATATTAATCTTAAAAAGAACTATACCATTATTTGTATTATTTAACTCATGGGAACTAACTAAAGAAGAGTTAAAATAATATTAAGTTTATAGCACACCCAATGTGCTATGAACTTTAAAACTATATTATTATGGAGATTTTACAAATTGATGAACAGAAATTCAACTTAGACGGTTGTTCTAGAAAACAACTAATACGTTTAATTAAGTATTTAGCAAAATATGCACAAATACCTTCAAGTAAACCTAAAAAGAAAAAATTAGGTAACATAGAAAATGCTTTCTTTGAAGAACAAATGCGTCAAGAACAAGAAGACATTGAATATCAATGGTATCAAAACTTAGATTATTAATATTCAAAGTACAAAGAGTTAACACCCTTTGTACTTTGAATTTACTTAAAATTATTACTTTTTTTTTGTCAAATAACCCACTAACTTGCATTATGACCTACGGTGTTATGGACTGCATTTTTTAGTCTAAAATTAACATTTAGCCTTTTTGTTTCCCTTTGTGTTTTGAACTTTAAATTTATTTATTATGTATTTAAGAATTTCTAATGACAACGAGATTAACTACAAGGCTTTTACTCTTGTAGGTGCATCTACTAAGACTGGCGATGAAACTATCGGACAGTTCGGAACGGGCAATAAGTATGCTTTAGCGTATTTATTAAGAAACAATCACACAGTAAGAATTTTTTCAGGCGAGAAAGAAATATCTGTATCGACTAAAGAAGAAACATTTAGTGATCAAGTCTTTAATGTAATTCACATTAACAATGAAGCTACTTCTATAACTACTAAAATGGGTAAAGAATGGAAGCTATGGCAAGCTATTAGAGAGTTTTATTCTAATGCTTTAGACGAAGGTAATGCAGAGTTAAATTGCACTACTAAAATCAAAGGAGTTAAAGGTAAAACTCATATTTATATTAGTTTGACTGATGAACTTATAGACATGGTTACTAAAGACTTTAGTTTGTATTTTGCTGATGAAGACCATGTTATTTATGAAAACGAACATGGTAAGATTTATGAAAAACAAGGTAGTACTGTTATTTACAGAAAAGGAATCAAATGTTACGAAACCAACAAAGAATCTGTATATAACTATGACATACCAAAGGTTAGTATAAACGAGTCAAGAGTTTGTGTTTATAATTGGGAAGTAACTAGAGAAATATGGAAAATAATATTAACGTGTAAAGACAAAAATATTATTAAAAATATTCTTACTAATCTTATCTCTAGCAGTTTAGAGTACGAATTTGAAAGACCTTATGGAGTTAACCCTTCAAAAGAGTTTATAGAAGTTTGTAACGAGATTAATGTACAACCAACAGGTTTAATATCTTTGTTAAGTGTAAACGAAGTAACAGGATATACTTTTCTTCCAGAAAGTCTTTATTCTTTTCTTAGTTCTAAGTTAACTAGTAATGAAAAGTTAGCAGATTTAAGATTTGATAAAGATAGAGGTATTCAGTACAGAGTTGTATCTAAACCTAGTCAACTTCAAATGAATACTATACATGAGGCTGAAAATTTCTTAGCTGAATGTAAATTGCCTAACAAATTTGATATTGCTGTAGGTAATTTTTCTAATTCAAGAATATTAGGTTATGCTAATCACAAGGATAATCAAATAGTATTGTCAGAAAAAGGACTTGAAAGAGGTTTACATGATGTAGTAAATACAATCATTGAAGAATATATTCATTTAGAATATGATGTCAGAGATTGTACACCTGAATTTCAATTAGAGGCAATAAACTTGCTTATTAATTACGCAAAGAAGGTAAATAGCTACAACATTTAATTGTTTAATTGTGGATTATATCAAAGTGCAAAGGATTATTACCCTTTGTGCTTTGATTTTAAACTATTTACTATGAAGTTATTTATAAAGCATTATTTTGAGCTTAAAGACCTTCTAACAAGGTTAGAAACTCAAGATGAAGAAATCAACTCAGAGATTAATAATCTTAGGGCTGATAGTATAGTCAATGCAGAATTTTTAAGAGATTTTTACACTAAACAAATAGGTGTACACAATTTTAGAAGAGATTTGTTGAATCTTATTTTCAAACATGCTGAAAACATTGACGATACTGATGAAATGAAAGAGTTTATTAGAATTGTAAAAGAAAAACACGATGATAATATCTCTTAATTACAAAATTTTGGTTAATTCTTTATTTAAACATTTAATTCTATTTACTATGGAAACATTAAAAGATTTAAGAGAACTAAAAGATATTAAGGTATCTTTTGATAGAAAAAGAGCAGGTGTTCTATTCAATAGACTTCTAACGGAGTACTTTAAACACAACCTATCTTTGATATTTAACGACAAGGGAAAGGTAAACGGTTTCTATATGATAAGTTCAAAGACAGGAAAGCCTTTGACACATAAAGCAACAGGAATACCTTTAAAACACAAAATATTTATCAAAGGAGATAAATTAATGTGTACTTGTAGTAAATTCGGCAAACAAGTAGTTAACATGGATATTTACATTCCTTCAATAAACAGATTATGAAAAAGCAATTTTCAATATATACAGCAATATCAGCATTTATATTATTTATTGTTTTGCACATAAGTAGTTGGAAAGCATTATTAATAGAAGAATATACAATAAGTTTTATATTTTTTATTGTATCAACTTTATGTATGTTTTTCTCTATGTTTTTTGTGAATGAATATAAATATTTTTCTGGAAAACTAACTCACAGTCAATTCAAGAAACATTACAATTATGAATATTATTATATGATTTATGGAGATAAGTCTTATAATTTTTATTTAGAAAAGTATAAATAATTTTAACCATAGTAAATAGTAGTAGGGTGATAGGCAGATATGTCTATTGCCCTACATTTTATCACCTCTTATGCTAAAGACTGCCTTTTTCCCTTTGTGTTTTGAATTTAAAACTATTTATTATGGTAAAAGAAAAAAATGAAGAAGTTGTTTTAGAACAAAATGACTTACTTAATGGATTAGAAGTTTTTATTCTTATAGAAGGATTAAAAATTGCTAATGAAAAACACAAGGAAGATGTTAAAGCTTTAGAAGCTAAAGGAAAAACACCTTTTATGGGAGCAAATTATTTTGAAAGTATAATTAATCATGGATTATTATGGAAACTAAAGAAATTTGCTGATAAGGAATGTGATTCTGTAGAACTTAAAAATGGTAAGCTATGAATTTAGAAGAATACGTAGAAGGCTTAAATGACTTTTTAAAAGCTAATCCAGAAGCTAAAGAACTACCTGTAGTCTACGCTAGCGATCCTGAAGGTAATAATTGGCATTACACTATTAGTAGTCCAACTATGATAACTAAGATTGGTGATTCAAGAAGTTCAGCTTATGATTTAGATGAAGCTGATGAAATCTGTATAAATTAATAATTATGAATAACGTAAAAGATTTAGAAAAAGCAATTTTAGATCGATGTAAAAAGCAAATCGATGATATTGTAGATGAATTTATTCGTGAATTAGATATGGCTCTTGGTATAAATACTTATGAAGTTCAAGAACATATAATTATTCAAGAATGTATTAGTAACTATGAAGAATTTGATACTGGAAACAAATGGATATCTTTTCATACAGGTGATGACAGAAAACAAAATCTTGAAAAATTACTTGTAACTATACTTAGAGGTGCTTATCTTAAAAAGATGCAATCTCAAAAAGTAAAAGTGTTAGTTAATAAATTTTATCAAACAAATTTGTTAGATGAAATTTAGTGTAGAAATAATTGAAACTTTATCTAAAGTTATTGAAGTAGAAGCTAATAGTGAAGCCGAAGCTAATGTTATCTTAAGTCAAAGATATCATGATGAAGATATTATTTTAGATTCTTCAGATCACATATCTACAGAATTTAAAGTTTTAAAAGATTAAAATAAAACTCTCCAAGCTAATGGAGAATTTAAGGCATTACTAGTTAAGCATTAGTAGTTTTTTAAAGTTCAGTTAAGGCACAATGGGATTACCCGTTGTGCCTTGATGTTTAACTTTAAAAAATAAATTATGGAAAATTACAAAATGTATGTTGATACAGACAAGCCGTCTGTAAAAATTAAATTTAGTATTAGTTACTTAAAACCTAGCGAAAGTATTAATTGGGCTACAAATGAACGTAGAGAAACAGGTTATAGAGTTAACGTAGTTCCTGTTGAAATTGAAGACAAAGGTGATTTTAAAATAGAATCATTTACTGCATTTACAGGCTTTGGAGATACTTTATTGCCTTGTAAAAGACGCTCTCAGAAAAGATATGAGCAAGCTATAGAGGTACTTGAAGATAGAGTACTGAAATATCTTGAATACTTTCAAAATAAAGGTATTCATATTTGTCGTGATGCAATTAATAATTTAATCGAAGAACAAGAACACAGAGATTACAAAAAACATTTATTAATGGAAGGGATATGAAAAAGACAACAAAAAAAGAATACGAAGAATATTTAAATTCTATTTCTCCGTCACAAGATAGTGAAGAATGGATAATTGGTGGTGTTCCAAGGTTTTATTATAAATACCGTAATCAATATGGAACAGCTATTAGGAAATATGATAAAATATTTTTTCAAGTAGGTTATAATGAATATGTTTTATCTAAAAAATGATAGTTGGATATGTAGACCGAAAGACTATGACAATAAGAGAATCAGGAAGGAGTAGTGATTATATTACTCCTTCTTTTGGTTATGGTTGTTTATTAGACTGTACTTATTGTTATATGAAACGACATTTAGAAAAAGGTTTAACTGTTTCTAAAAACGTTAATCAGATTTTAAGTGAAATTAACAATCATTCTTACTTTGTAGCTAATGCTAGCAAACCTAATCAAACTCATGAAAGCTATATGACATACGATATAGCTTGTAATGAAGATTTTGCTTTGCATAGAAAGTATCACGATTGGGAAAAGATTTTTGATTTCTTTAAAAATCATCCTATAGCTATGGCTACTCTAGCCACTAAAATTATACCTATTGAATTTATTAATTATAACCCAAATGGTAAAGTAAGAATTAGATTTAGCTTAATGCCTCAAAAGATTTCAGATTATCTTGAGCCAGGCACACCTAAAATTATTGATAGAATAAAAGCTGTAAACGCTTTTATTGATGCAGGATATGATGTTCATTTAAACTTTAGTCCTGTTGTTGTTTATCCTGATTGGTTAAAAGACTATAAGTATTTATTTCAACTTTGTAATGATTATATTGATTACAAAGACCAAGTAAAATGCGAAGTAATCTTTTTAACTCACAACGAAAAAAAACATTATAAAAATGTTACAAACGACAAAAAAGGAGAAAGTTTGTTATGGACACCAGAAAACCAAGAAAGCAAAGTTTCTAGCTATGGAGGTACAAACATTAGATATGAACACAATTTAAAACGTGATTATATTCAATCGTTTATAAAACTTCATGATAGCATTATTAAATGGAATAAAATCAGATATATATTTTAATTATGGCAAGTAGAAGTTACCCAATATGGACAAAAGTAGAAGCTTGTATTTACAAGTCAGATAAATCTTTTGGAGCAAAAGACACGAGTACACAAACTATTATGGTAGGTACAAGTGCAAAAAACTCTCATGAAATTGCACAAATATGTACAACTAGAAGAGAAGTTGATAACGAAATCATTTTTAAATTTAGTGTTGATAATGAAATACTAAAAGAAATTAGATTTGATAAAAAAACTAAAAAAATAATTTAAAATGGGATTTACTAAAAAAGGTTTAAAAGGTTTTCAAAAAATAGATGAAGAAGAACAAAAAAGTAAAAGAACACTTACTTATTTAACTAAGTCTGAATCAAAAAAACTTAAAGATTATTGTAATGATAATAATATTCATGTTTCATCTTTAATTAGGGATTTAATTTTAAAAATCATTTAGTTTTTTTTTACCAAAACACTTGTTTCCCCTTGTGTTTTGGTTATTTAAAATTTAATTTATTATGGAAAATCAAATTAACGAAGTTGAAAACAAAGGACAAATGGTAATGGACTTGTTAGAACAACACAATCTTTTTTGGGAAGTCAAAAAAGAAAATCTTTTCACTAGAGAAGGGATTGAATCAAATTATTTATCTATTCGTAGGTCAGATATTGACAAAGAGTTTATGACTTGTAAAGACAGTTATGAAATATTTCAGAATTGGGATTTAGCAGAATTAACTCACGAAATTGCCACAAAATTAGGTGGAGATATTGTAAAAGGAGGTGCTTTACAAGATGGTCGTAAAGTATTTATGCAAATTGATAGCGGCTCTATCAAGAATATTGGTCTTAACAACGATCAAATTGATAAATACATAACTATAACAAATAGTCATGATGGTAGTTCAGGAGTAGGATTAGGAATGACTAACAAAACTATTAGCTGTAGTAATATTTTTCATAAAGCTTATAGAGATTTGGCTCATAAAGTAAGACATACTAAAACTATGCGTGAAAAAATAGACACTATTATGTTTGGTATTGATGACTTTAAAGAGTCAGAATTAAGCCTTTACGAAACCTTTACAAGAATGAATGATATAGAATCTAAACCTAACGATATTAAGCGCTTAATCAAAAGCTTAGTAGGTGTTGATGTAGAAATGACTAGCGAAGAAGCGAGAGAAAAGTATTCTACAAATTCTATAAACAAAGCAAAGAATTTAACTCTTCGTATTGCTGAAGAATCTTCTCAAAAAGGTCAAACTTTATGGGGATTATTTTCAGGAGTAACCTCTTATACTAATAGAGATTTACCTGGAAATAAAGATTTAATGGAAAGTAAAATGATTGGTTCAGGTCAAAAATTAGACAACAAAGCATTTAGTGAAATTTCTAAATTAGTTTACGCTTAATTATCAAAAGCTACAGTGGGTATATCCCATTGTGGCTTGATAATTAAAATTTAAAACTATGATATTTACACAAATTTTAGAAAAGCTAGACAACATTGATGTTGTTGTAGCATTCAAGAAAATTGGCGATGAATTTACTGTTTCAGTATTGCCAAAGCCAAAAACTTCAGACGAAAGTGCGAAGTTAATTGTACCGTTTATTGTTACAGGTACAGATGTTCAAAGTGTATTAGAAGAGTTAAGTAAATCTTTAGAAAATCAATTACCTAAAATTTCACAAGTAACAACCAACATGAATGATTTTATCAATTCGGCAGAAAAGATGAAAGCAGAGTCAAAAATGGCAGAAGAGAAGAAGAAAAAACAAAAAACTCTTAACGAAAAAGTGAAAAAGAAATTAGAAGGTATTGATAAACTAATTGAAGAAAAATCTTTTAAAGAAGCACAAAAGTTAATTGATGAAGCTTTAAAGATTGACTCAGAAAGCTCCTTAGCTAAGTCTTGTAAGCAAAAACTTGATGACAACAACAGAAGTGTTGGTTTATTTCAAGAACAAGCTTACACAGCACCAGCAGAGCCTAAAGTTATTGAATCTAAACAATTAACTCCTGAGCAAATTGAATCAATGATGGAAGATAGATACAAAAAAATTAATTTTAATGGCTAAAACAGAAAGACTAGAAAGAGTATTTAAGTTCAAAGAACTTATGCTTTCAGATCCTAATCAAAACTTTACTTTAAAACAAGTTTTGGATTTTTATGCAAACTCTTATCCAGAGTTAGTAAACTCTCATTTATCTGAACCTAACGTAGTGAACAACAAAATTGAATATACGTTTGAAACTAAAATAGGAACAAAAGGATGAAAAGTTTAATTAACAAGGTTTACGAATCATTACCTAAAAGGGTAGTTGAAAAAGTATTAGAGATATGCAAAAAAGAAAAGAAAAGATGCGTTATGTTGGACAATGCGTTACATACAAAAATGTGCTCAAGAATCCTAAACGAGTCAAAAGAAGAAAAACGTATAAAGGTTCCGAAAGGAACCTCACGTTTTACCCTGTAATTTCTGTATTAGACAAATTTAGAATTGATAAAATTGAGAATCTTCTATTGTCTTTATTAAGTGTGTTACACAAATATACTGATATAGACTTAAAATGTATTTCAAATTTTAACCAAGAACAGTTAATCAACTTTTTAAACTCTAATTTAAATGATTTATTAAAATCAGAAAAAGAATATTTCAATTATGACAATATAACTTTTGACGGTAAATCAATTATTTTATATCATGAGGAACCAGAGGTTGGCAATTGTTTTACTTTTGATTGTATTGATAATGTAGAAGACGAAAATCTTAAAAAGATAATAAGGTATGTAATTGGAAGTTTAGTTATTAAGTATGACTATCCAACTATTAATACTAATGTTACTTTTCGTATGACTTTAGAATACTGTCTTAGTGATGAAAATGAAGATTTAAATTTAGAAATAAATGAATCTGATTACATTGCAGAATATGATAAAAAATTACAGCAGTGTATAAATGAATTTGTTAAAGGGAATAATGATTGGCATTACGATTACATAATGGAAAATCCTAATCATTGTCCTCAAGCAAAAATCATGTTAAAAATGATTAATCATTACAACAGTTATAGTTGTAATGATTTTAAATTCTCTGATTTAGTTACAAAAATAGAAGATATTGAAAACGAAGAAATTATTCCTTTTCAAAATTATATGTGTCTTTTACCTAAAGATGATGAGATTTTTAAAGAGTATGAGCATCATTTAAACGACTACTGGAATAACTATGAATTTGAAAGACTAATTTATAAAAAAGAGTACTCTTTAGATGGAATTGTAAATACTACAAAACAATTTAAAACAGTTCAATACATTAAAAAATTAATAGATTACTTATGGCAGATTTAGAAAACGCTGTATTTAAACCAATACAAAATTTATTACCTAAAAAAACAATGATTTTTTATAATAATAATGAAGGTAATGATTATGTAGAAGTAAGAGATATAGATAAAAATGGTAAAATGCTAGTAGGTAAGCCTGCTAGCATAAAAACAATTAATTTCTTAAAAGATTTAGTTGTTGAAAAAGGTACAAACATTGCAATTAATGTAGACTGTAAGCCTAATACATTTTTTTGGCTAGATAATTCTCCTGAAAACACTTTAATAGCGTGGACAGACAAACCTAGTAAAAGAATAATTTCTATGGGTACTAAAAATGAAATTTATTATTGTCCTAGTACTTTTTGGGTATATGATGGTAATGAAGTTTATGTTTATGCTTATAAGAAATTTAGACATTTAGAAACTAAACTTTATAGATTAGCTACTCCTAATGTTTATGACGATGGTAAAATATGTTGGGGAAATTCTTTAAAAGGAAGAGATTATGTTTTTAAAAGTTTAAGAATGCTTAAAACTAATCTTCATGATTTATTTTGGAACTCTAATTTCAACAATCATTTGCAGTCAGGTTTACAATTTGATACAAACTTATTTTATGAAATGACTGAAAAAGAACAAAGTCAAAATCATATTGATAGTGGTAAAAAAATTAAAAACGTATTAAATGCACTTAACAAAAAGGTTTCTCTCTAATCCTTTATCGCCTATTAAGATAGACTTAATAGGCGTTGGAGGTACAGGTTCTTATGTTTTACAAGGTTTAGCAAAACTAAATTTAGTACATAATGAAGTTGTAATGAATAGTCAAGGCATAAATGTAAATGTTTATGACCCTGACGTTATAAGTGAGTCTAACACAGTAAGACAACTATATAACGACGATGAAATAGGAGAAAGTAAAGCTAAAACTATTGTTAGTAATATTAACAGAAATTATGGCTTTGATTGGAATGCTTATGAAGATGAATATGATGTTAAAAAAATCAAAGAAACACAAGTAATTATATTGTGTCCTGATAACATGAAAGTAAGAAAACAAGTTTACAACTATGTTTCTCATAAAATAAAAGGACAAGATATAAATTACGGAGAAGGTGTTTATATTGTTGATTTTGGTAACAGTTATGATTATGGACAAGTATATGTTAGTTACGTTCCTGGAAAAAATGTTAAAACAGAAACAGCTAGTTATGGTTTTCCTAAAGATTATTTAAAAACTAAAGAAGATTTAAATGAACCTAGTTGCTCTATAGCAGAAGCTATATCAAAACAAAAGTTGTTTATGAATCCTTTACTTGCTAGTCATGGACTTAATCTTTTAGACGAGCTATTAACAAAAGAACAAATGATTTACAAAGGTATTTATGTTTCATTAGAAACATTATCTTCAAAAAGTATTCAATGGAATTGATTAAATTTAGAAAAAATTTATTTCTACTACTTTTTACAATAGCAATAACAACTATAGGAATATCAGTTGTATCAATTGTAAAAATTAAAAACTGTGAGAAAAATTCAAAATCAGTTGAAAGTAATTGTAAAGACATAAAGGAAACCGAACATTAGTTTGGTTTTCCCTTTGTGTCTTGGTTATTTAATTCATTATTTATTATGGGAGAACAGTTAAGTTTTGACAACTTACCGAATTTTATTGGGCAAACGAATGTAGAGATAGAAGAAGCTGTTTTAGGCACTTTTATTAATTACGGAGATACTTACTATTTATTATCTGATAGTGTTTCTGTGAAAGACTTTTCAACTACTGAAACAAGATTAATCTATGCTGCTATATCTGATTTAAGTAAAGTATCTAAAATAGATATTACTACTGTTACAGATATGCTAATTAGAAAAAAATATGTCATTTTATCAAATGTAAAAAGCGAAATCAATCTCATTAGTTATTTAGAAATGATATGTGATAAAGCTGATACTGATAAAAACATAAAAGATCATGTTAAAATATTGAATGGTTATACACAAAGACGAGAATTATTCTCATTATCGAGAAATATTAGCGAAATGTGTAATGATAGTCAAGACGGTATAGAAATTATACAATCTATACATAAAAGTCTATTAGATATTCAAGAATTAGCAGAAGTTGAAGATTTTAACGTAGAGAAATCTATGATTAATTTTATTAATGATTTAGAAAGTGAAGTTTCACTAGGAGTCAGAAGTGGCATACCTTGTTTAGATTCATTTATTTATCAGTTTGATTTAAATAATCTAATAATTATAGCTGGCGCACCTTCAATGGGTAAAACAGCATTTGCATTAGAGATATTTAAAAACAACATCATGTTTGACAACGTTAATCCTCTTTTCTTTAGTTTAGAAATGACAGATTTAGAATTAACTAAGAGATTAATTAGTTCATATAGTTGTATTGAAATGTATAAGTTTAGAGATAAATCTTTAGATAGTATTGATAAAGGTCAAGTACAAAAAACCGTAAATACGTTTAAATCTAGAAATTATTTTATAGATGATACTTCAAGAAAACTAGGTAAAATTATTAATCAGATTAGAAAACAAGTCATTAGACATGGTTCTAAGCTAGTTATTATAGATTACTTGCAGTTAATATCATTTAAGTCTAAATCTGGTAACAGAGAGCAAGAAATTGCTTCTATATCTAGGTCGTTGAAAGAAGTTGCAGCAGAGTTAAAGATTGTAGTTATAGCGTTAAGTCAGTTAAATCGACAAGTTAATGCTAGACCAAACAAAAGACCTATGCTTTCAGATTTACGTGAGTCGGGTGCAATAGAACAAGACGCAGACATGGTTATATTTCCATATAGACCTGCTTATTATGAAATGCAAGAAAGAGGAATACCTGAGTTAGAAACTGATGTTGAGATTATTATTGCAAAGGGTAGAAGTACTGGCGTTGGAACTGTTTATGCAAACTACGTTAGTAAGTATGTTAAATTCATAAGCGATTTTAAAGAAAATGCAAAAATCCAAATATTGGCAAATTCGGCAATTAGTGTGCAAAAACACTAAACTTAAAGCAGTTATAGTAACGATAATAATCAAAGCTTTTTGGAACTCTGTAAGAAAATTATTAAAACAAAAACGTGAAATAAATTTCAAAGGTTATTTCATGTTTTTGAAAAAAAAAGAGAACTAAAAGTTATGAATTTTATTGTAAATTAATTACATTTGTATGGTAGGAGATATGTTTAGACTTATAATTAAAAAAAGCGTTATTGAGAACAGTAATGACTTTGAAAAAGTTTGTAGGCAGCTGATAGAGTTGGGAATAAAAACATTAAACGACAAGGAAAAACTTTTAAAACCTGCTTTATGGTATCATTTAGAAACAGGTTTTTTACAAAAAGTAGAAACAAAAGAACAATTAAAATTCGCACAAGAAAACGACGATTATCAACTTTTATTTTTAAATTAACATGAAGCCAAACACGCTAATTCTAGGACCATCTGGTACAGGAAAATCTTCTAGTATCAGAAATTTACCCAAAGACACAACAATTATCTTTAATACAGAGAGAAAAACGTTGCCGTTTAGAGAAGGTAAAGATTTTAAAATGAACTTTGCGATACATAACTATCCACAGTTTGACAAAGCTTTTGAAAAGGCTTTAAAAAGCGATAAAATAACTCATATAGTAGTTGAGTCATTAACGTCTTTGATAGAAATGATTGATGAACACGCTGAACGTGTAACGGGAGGTGGTTTTGACAAATGGAATTTATACAATCAAACTTTATCTGAAGTATTTAAGAAGTCAAAATCTTCTTTAGATAAGTATGTTGCTATGATTTCTATTGACCAAGTTATTGAAAGTGCTGAAGGTATATCTGAAAGATATGCTGTAGTACAAGGTAATAGATGGAAAAAGTCTATTGAAAAAGAGTTTGTAAATGTATTGTACTCAACTGTTGAAGAACAAGATTCAGAGTTTAAGTATGTATTTTTAACAAACAAAAATTCTAAATACAGTACAGTTTCAGCTAAGACACCTTTAGGTTTAGCACCTGAGTACATTCCAAACGATTTAAACTTATTTCAAGAACGTTGTGAAAAGTATTTTGAGACAAATGAAGAGTTACCTAGTATTGATAATTATTTATAGTAAAATTTAAAAAGTAGTAAAAATGGATGCATTCGATTTAGTTCAAAAATCAGAGTTGAAGTCAACTCCAAGTTACGCACAACACCCTGACATTGCTTTAGCAGTAATAGAAAGTGTAGATTATAAACAAGGAGCATTTGGTAAAACACCTGATGCAGAAATGTTTGATATTGTTTTTAGATTGCTTACAACAGCAAGTCAAAACAAAGCTAAATCAGCTGAAAATGCTGGTGATATTATTAGGTATAAAGCAGTTTTGCCACACCCTAGTTTTAATGAAAAAGCAAATGAAGTTAAAGGTTCAATCTTTAAAAGATTATGCGAAAGTTGTGAAGCAACTGATTATCCTAGTTATAAAGCAAATAGACAAAAGCTATGTGCTGATTTACTAAGTAAACAAGTTAAAATTGTTATAGTATTAGAAGAAGCTTTTATAGTTGATAGAGATAGTAAAGAACCTTTATTAAAGAACTTTACTAAAGTTAGCATTGTAGAACACCCTAACAATACAATTAACAAAAGTATGAATGACATTCAAAAAATCATTCCATTAAATCCTAAAAGAAGAAAAGCATATGACGATGCTAAGTCTTATTGGGATAAATTACATGGAGGAGTAGAAAAAGAAGAGGATTTCTTAACTAAAGAAAGTAGTGATCCTTTTGATTCAATAATGTAAATACAAAAAAGGAAGTGTAAAAGCTTCCTTTTCTTTTTTATGGAGTATATAGCAAAAGTAGAACAAGGACAAATAATTTTCTTTAACAGAGAAATATTAGAATTACAAGTACAAAGTTTAGAAGGTAAAAATGTTTCTGTTAGAATACAAAAACTTGTAAGAAAACGTAGTGATAGACAGAATAGATGGTATTGGGGAGTTGCTATTCCAACGATTATAAAAGGCATAGAGAAACAAAGTGGTGAAGTGTTAGCGAAAGATACTGCTCACGCATTAGCTTTGAATATAACTGATGGTATTAAGTTAGAATCTAAAATGTTGTTTGGACATAATGTTTTAGAAGTAAAGCAAAAAAGAACTTCTGACATGACTGTAGAGGAGTTTAACGAGTTTTACAAAAGATTACAAAATGCTTTTGCAGAAAAAGATATTATAATACCAGACCCAAACCAAGATAATTTTATTAATCAAATATGTTAAGCATAGAAGAAAAAATAGAAGAGATTGCTGATAATGTTGAATTAAAATTTGATTTAGAAAAGTTTTATCCTTTTGAAGACAGGATAGAAGAAATATTTAATAAAATAGAAGATAATGTTAACATTTACGAAGCGTGGAAAGCTAATAGAGGAGTTTAAGAAAATTAAACTACCTAATAACTTTGGTATTAATAGCAAAGAAATAAAATTTAAAGTTTCTTTTGAAGTATTAAAAGAAGAATTTGAAGACGTAATACATGAAGAATTTATTGTGTTATTTAAATCTATTAATTATATAGTTTCTAGTTGGGATTGTATTTATAACGATGATTGTTTTACAGTTTTAACTATAAACTTAGAACCTATACATGGAGAAGATATGTTATATAATTTATTCTTTTTAAAGAAGTTATTTGATGACATAAACAATATGTACGGTACTGAAGAATATGAAGAAAGATTTAGTGAGGTTATGAAAAAAGTTATTGCAAACCATTAAATTTATAAAGAGCATTGGTTTTCCCTTTGCTCTTTGATTTTTATTATGAACGATTTATTTCCAAGAGTTAATACTAATGATTTTCAGTCGAAAGAAGAAAGGTTTTTTTATTGGTTTTTAGTAGACCTTTACAATGCTGGCTATGTAAGTAATGTTTTATACGAACCGTACACTTACGAGTTGTCTGATGCAGTTACAAAGTCATTTGTAAAACAAGAGCAATTAAAAACAAAATTAAAAACAACCAAAGGAGAGGAAACAATTCAAAAAGGATTGGTTTATACTCCTGATTTTGTAGTCCATTGGACACAAAAAGCTTTAGGTGTTTTTGTAGAAACATTAAACACTAAGGATAAGTTGATGAAAGGTCAATCACAAACTATGTTTATAGGAACAATTAGAGGCATTGATGTAATTACTGTCTTTGAAGTTAAACCTGATTTTGACCAAAATAACATGACTAGGTACACTAAAGTAAAAATGAATTGGCTTTTTCAACGAGAAGCAGTATTTGTTAATCTCGTTAAATTACCAAGCTTATTTAAAAAGTACTTTGTGCCAACTCGATTTTTAATAACCGATAAAAGTGCAAAACTCAGAAAAATCAAATTTAAAGTTAGAAACCTGGAACAGTTTGTTAATGAGGTACAAGCAAAAACACATAATGATTGATAGCTTCGACAGAGGTTATGTGATTTTACACAATCAATCAAATGAGTATGTTAGTACAGCAGTAACAAAATTTAAGTACAGCAAATATTCACTAAACAAGTTAGTGGATAAACTAAAAGCTAAAGAAGAAATTCCTAAAGCTTTTGTTGATGAAATTGTAGAATTTTATAAAGACAAAGAAAGTGTTGATACAATACCAATTAGTCTTTCTGAAATTAGAGATGTCTTATTAGACGCTGATTTATTAATTGAATTTGTTAAACAAAAACAAATTGATTGGGAAATTATAGATATTGATGCTATTAATAATTTATTTCCAAAAAAGAAAAAACCACGAATAAATCCAAAAGAAGAAATTCCGTTGGAGTATATGAGTAAAAACGCATTAAAGTTTGAAGCAATAAAGTTAGAGCAACAAACAGAACAGTTAATAGAAGAAGTAAAAAGTTTAATTGAAAAAGTAAAGGTAAATGATAACAAGTAGCGAACAAGCAAAAGATTATTTAGAGCATTTGAAAAAAACCGACCCAAATCAAAAAAGAAGAATTGATAAGGACGACAGTTGGTATTTTGATGAAAAGGACTATATATCCAATTCAATGCTAAAACAATTCCAAAAAGGTGGTATAAGAAATTATATGTGTTACCTAAATGGAGAACTTAAAAAGTCATCAAAGGCTTTTGATATTGGTAGTGCGTTTCATTGTATGGTTTTAGAACCAGAAGAATTTGGTATTAGATATTTTGTATTTGACGATGAAGAAATGTGCGAAGAGATAGGTGGTAAAAAACCTAGAATGACTAAAAAGTATAAGCAATGGTATGAAGAAGAAATTAAGCCATCTGCTGAAGGAATGACTATTTTATCGAGAGATGAAATGAACAACTTAGATAAAATGTTTGCATCATTTTCTAAAATAGATGAAGCAACAAATTTAATTAAAGCTTGTGATTTAGTAGAAAACATTTATACTAATGATTTTAACGGAACTAAAGTTAAGTGTAAAGTTGATGGTATAAAGTTTGATAACTTTGTCGTTGATTTAAAGACTACAAGTTCTAATGCAATGGAATTTGCTAAAAGTTGTAGAATGTATGACTATGATCAAGCTGCTGCATTATATTGTGATATTGTTGATGTTAAAGACTATTACTTTGTTGTAGTAGAAACTATGTACCCTTATAATGTAGGTGTATTTAAAGCAGACAGTTCATTTTTAGACAGAGGTAGAGAAAAATACACTCAAGGTTTAAAAGACTTGACTTATCATTTGTCTAATCCTGATTTAGATGTAAGTAGAAAATTCATTAGTCAAACATTGTATTAAAATGGCAAAAACTAGAGAGGAATTTGAAGAGTATCACGCTAACAATCCTGAAGTTTTTAGATTGTTTTGTTATTTTACTAAACAAGTAATGAATGCTGGTTATCAAAAGTATTCAGCAGAAGCTATCTTTAATCAAATAAGATGGTACACAACCATAGAAACACGTGGTGAAGATTTTAAGATTAATAATGATTATAAGCCATACTACAGTCGTAAGTTTATGAAAGAATTTAATTCTAACGTATTTAGAACTAGAGCAAGTGTAGCTGATATTAAGTAACCATAAGTAGCAATAGCGTAATGCTGTTGCTACTTTTTTTAAAATTAATTATGAAAAATATTTTAGTTAAAGCGCGTAGAGATGATATTCCTAGAGAATGGGTTATAGGCGCTCCTAAGTATTCTTGGGAAGGAAAAGAAGGATTAAAACTAACAGAAGTTATTGATAATTCAGGTAATGCTTATAACATTAAGCAAAGAAGTATATGTCAAAATACATTTTTAAAAGACTCTATGTCTAATGAGATTTTTGAAAATGATATTATTGAAATAAATTATGAAGACGAAACTCCTAAAAAATGGGTAGTTTGTTTTAATAAGATAATGGGAATGTTTAGACTTAAAATGTACGAAGGTCATGGAGAACGTATGTTGTTTCCATTAAACGAAAGAGCAGTTATAATTGGTAATATTAAAGATTCAAAATAATGAAAGACTTATATGAATTATTAGAAGTAGATAAAAAAGCTACTGATAAAGAGATTAAACTAGCCTATAAACGGCTAGTTAAACTCAATCACCCTGACTTAATAAAAGGTAAAGAAAAAGAATTTAAGGCTATTAAAGAAGCTTATAATGTGTTGTCTAATTCTAAGCGTAGACAAACTTATGATATTACTGGAAGTACTACAGAGATTACTGAAAAGATAAAAATAGAATATTTTAAATCTGTTTTTGAAGGACTGATAGTAAATGTTATTACTGAATCACAATTTCAAACATTAAGCGATGTTATCGGAGAGTTAAACAAAATGATGATGAAGCTTAAAGACAAGAAAAAAGAAATTGCTAATAAAGTAGAAATGCTTAGAAACTTCTATAAGAAAATTCACAAAAAAGAAAATTGCAATCCACAGTTTTTTTATGAAAATTTTATATTTAAAATAGAAGAGTTGCAAAACAGTGCAAATGAATTGTCAGTAGAAATAGAAATGTTCGACGAGTTAATAAATGAAATATACAAGAACCACGAATTTTATTATTCGTATCAAGACAATCCTAATTCAAAAATAATGCTAGAAGAATAAAATTTTTTAAGCTTTTATGCTTGAGGAATGGTTTTTATAACTGAAATTTCCTTTTAAATTCGTCATAACTTATATCTAATATCAAAGCTTTAGTACTTCCCATTAGATATACAGCAGTTTTAAGTTTAGGTTGACTCTTTACCTCAAAGCTAGTTTCGACATAGCCTCTAAAGTAAGTTACTTTATCTTTATTGATAACGTAATCTTGTGAGTCGCCTTTCTTATTTACTACTTTTACCTCAATTATTTCAGTCATTTTCTTTTTCTATCTAATTAAAGACGTTAAAATTAATTAACGTCTTTAAATAATTCTATAAAAGTTTCTTCGCTGATAACACCGAATATTGTTAATATAGCTAGTACAATAACGATACACAAAGTAACTTTCTTTCTATCAAGCCTTAATTTGCCAATCTTTTCAATACCATCAACAGTTTTTTCTACTGCTCCTTCTTTAAAGAAAAACATTTTGGCTAATCCTAACAATTTTTTCATTGTTTGATTATTTTGGTTGAGGTCTAATATATGTATTGTTCTTAGTTCCTCCGTAACTTTTTGGCTTAGTTAATACTACTAATCCTTTTACTGGTTTTTTACTTCCTCCGTAACCCATGATTTAAAATTTAAAAATTAACAATTTATTTAATAACCTGTTTTTGTTTTTGTTTTAGGTTTTTTTGGTTTTTTTACTTTTTTCTTTGCCATAATATTATTTTTTATTTTTGTCACACATTGCTTTCATGTAGCCTTCAATATTAGCTATTCCTACAGTTATGTTATTTACTTGCTTTTCCATTACACACATTTTAGTTTCTAGCTTTGTATAAGCTTCGTTACAATCATGTCTATAAGAGTCTATTTTTTTAACTGATTCAGCCATATGCTCAGTTAGTTTTTCTTTTAATTCTTTATTTAACCTTGTATTCATAGCTGTTTTGTTTTTTATATTAAACCAAAAACCAACAAGCGATCCTACAAAAATAACCAATTGAGCGACAACCATAATCGGTAAATCAACATCTGTAACCGAAACATTAGCTTTTGCATTGAGCAGAAATAAATTCATTTCACTTGGTTTTACTAAAAATAAGTTTTTTATACTATTACTACAAAGTGAAATCTATTTATTATTTCTACGTTAATAATATTATATTGTTTTTACATAACTAAAAAGAAGTTGCCATTATTTGTGCCACCACCTCCTCCTAGTCCTTTTATTTCTGTTCTATCTAAAGTTAAATTACCACTTCCTGATGTTGCTCTTAACGATATAGCTCCTGCACTATGACCTGCATTAGAAGATATAGCTCCTGTTGCTACTTGTCTATTAACATTGTGTGTAGTAAAACTTTGATTTGTTCCTGTTGGTATCTGCTGAGTTAAAATAACATTTACACAACAAGAAGTTATCATTATTAAAGAATCTTGTTCAACAGTTAAACTTTGAGTGTGAGGAGTTGAACTTCCTCCTGTTCTAACAGATGCACCAATACCACCACTATCTGTAAAGCTTCTAATATGTACACTTACACCATTCCAAACTGAATTATTAAAATTAACTCTTAAAGTGTTACTTCCAGTTGGAGGGTTTTCTAAGTAAAAAAAAGCCATTCTTTGACCTAATCCACTTCTGTTAATTTGGTATAACAAAGTCATAGATTGACCACCATAAGTAGCTGTTGTAAAAGTTCTACTATTAGTCATAGATAGTTGAACTACAACTAAACCATTACTACCTGAATTTTGATTATGAGTGTAGTTTTTAAAATTAGCACCAGGAGTAGAACTAGAGTTTGTTGTATTTCCTTTAGTTGGTACAGCCATTATAATTGATTTATATCAGTTACTTCAATTAAACCTAAACTTTCTGTATCTTCTACTTGAGTTCTAGCTTCAGTTACAAAAGGAGTGTTAGCAAAAAAAGCACTTACACTTACAATTCCAAGTTCAAGCTTTGTTCTATTTTCTCCTAAAAACAAACCTAATGAAGCATCATAATCTTCGTTAATTTGATTAATAATATTAACGTCTTGAGTATGACCGATATCTGTATATTTTAGATAATCAGAACCTTCTAGTTCTATTTTACTAATTATTGTTATCATAATTATTCTGTTTCTTCTGGCTCTTCAACCAATACAACACTTGCAACATCAAATCCAAAAGTATCAGCAATAATCTTTCTCTGATCTTCTTTATAGCTTTGAATACCCCAATTTGGTACATCAGCAATTGGAAAGTTAAAATTAATTAATCTTTCTCCTTCCTTCTCAGCCTTAAAAAAGTATTTACCACTTGAATAAGATTCATTAGAAATGTAAATATTGTATTCACATTTTAACAATCCATCAGAAATCACTCCTCTGTCTGATACTGCTATTTTAATAATTGGATTGCTTACTGTTACTCCGTAATCAGCAACTAAATCTCCTGTAATCTGATAATGTATTTTATTCTTAATCATAGCTTTTTATTTACTTATTTATTTATTTATTTATGCTTCTTCTTGTACGCTTACAACATCCCATTTAGTATCTGTATAATTGTATTTACAGCCTACGTAAAGTAATTTACTTGCTGTTGTTGTAGTTGGTAAAGTAATTCCT